>Ga0214545_1000280_pt1 | contig 73822 bp, 30 predicted proteins | sample CNSS4metaG_FD_160064 | JGI IMG/M metagenome (GOLD analysis project Ga0214545, IMG submission 160064) | Root nodule microbial communities from cowpea collected in UCLA plant growth center, Los Angeles, California, USA - CNSS4 | ecosystem: Host-associated > Plants > Roots > Nodule | place: USA...
GACGGCTACACGACCAGATATCATGTTCGCTACAAGTCTCTTATCAAGATTCATGCAAAATCCAAGCCAAATACATCTTGGCGTAGGCAAAAGAATTTTAAGATATCTACAAGGAACCAAAGAGCACAGTATATGGTACAAATCCACAGGCAATCCAACATTGCTTGGTTATACTGATAGTGATTGGGCAGGGTCAGTGGACGACATGAAGAGCACGTCAGACTATGCTTTCTCACTTGGGTCATGAATATTCTCTTGGGCATCAAAGAAGCAAGCCACAGTTGCCCAATCAACCGCTAAAGCAGAGTATGTGGCAGCCGCTGAAGCAACAAGTCAGGCTATATGGCTTCAAAGAATACTCAAAGATATGGGAGAAAAACAAAGTGGCCCTACTACAATTAATTGTGACAATAAATCAACCATTGCAATGACAAAGAATCATGTGCATCACAACAGAACAAAACATATAGCAATTAAATACCACTTCATAAGAGAAGCGAAAACAAATATGAAGATACGACTTGAGTATTGCCCGACAGAAGATCAAATTGCAAATATCTTCACAAAGGCTTTACCAAGACCAAGATTTGAACTACTACGCACTATGCTTGGAGTTACCGAATTTGCATCAAGGAGGAGTATTAAAGTATAATGCAAATTCTAGAAGAATCTAGAAAAATATAAGATAGAGTTGTTGAAATGTAAAGAAACTTCTAGAGTATTGGAGAAAAGCCTAGGATAGAAAGAAAAATCAAGAACATTCAACTATGTAGAAAAATCTAGAAGTATTTGCATTAGTTCTAGCTAGGAGTTTCTAGAATAATCTATGGGTCTATAAATACCCATGTATGCTACCATTTTGTAATATGAAGAACAACTAACACAATATTCAATACAACTACTCTCAACTACAAAATACACTTCTCCAACTACTACTTTCATACTCTACTATCCACACATTTTCTCTATCCCTTCAACTATCCCTTTAACAACCTTAAAATACTAACAAGACCTAAACCACTTAGGATATTAGGTGATAGATAAGAAGACAAAAATTTCAAAGAAATGGTCAAAAAGGGTGAGAGGAAATTAATATTCAGGAGACAGTAAGATTTATTCTAAGGGAGAAAATTGAAGGGGTTAAAAAGAAAGTGGAAGCAGTGGAATAATTAGCCTTTTGGCTATATACATAACCAGTATAAGGAATTAATATGGAAATTGAATGAGTTAAAGAGGAAAGAGGAGATAGAAACTGAAGAGGATATATAGAACAAAAAGAAAAAGAAATTATGTGAGAGGTTTTGGGAGGTTACTGTGTACAGGGAATCTCTGAATAGAAAACAAAATATAGACTTAAGTGGGCTAAAGATGGGGACTGCAGCCGATCGTTTCACATAACAATTAATTGGAAAAGGAACAACAATATAATTGTTGTGAGGGTTGTAGATACAAGGTTGTTGGGTGCAAGAATCTTCGGGAGTTATGGAGAAGATTAAAAAGGCCTTGGGACATGTTCAATTAGGAAGACTGAAATAAACCTAAGCTAGATGAATACATTTACAAAAGTCGAGGATGAAATTAACAACTTTCTGTTGCTAAATTTGACTCCCAATAGGTAAAGGAGATAAATTTTCCGCGCAAGGCAAATTTGATCGTTGTTGTACCAAAAGTACAAACAAGACACTTAGAGAGGATGTAAGTGTCAAGTGATAGCAAAAATGTCTGGAAAATGGAGTTGTCCCAACCATACCCAAGTACACGGTCCCCAGAAAGCACAATGGCCGCCTACCGCCACGTATCACGCAAAGACGCCTTCGCACAAAACCACACGACACCCAGATAGCACAATGGCCGCCTACCACGCGAGAACACCTCCATATGGAGAACACGGCCCCCACCTAGCCTCACATACCCCTTCTAAACAACACAGCCTACTACCAAAACCCGGTGGCCGCCTACCATGCGAAAGGCACCTTTCCAAAGGAAAGCCACCCGCGATGCATCTCATGGCCGAGTACCGGGCACCGCCAACATCCGAAGGACCCCTTGGTAAATTCTCCCTTTAACACTGGATCCAAGAATAGCTAAAAAGGAAATATTGGGCCAGAAAGCCCATCCCAGGTAGGACCCACAGGTAAAAAAGGGTATAAATAGCACATTGTTCCATGCATTCATTACACATTAATTATTCTCTGAAACCTTGGCATCACCAGTGCTGACTTAGGCATTGAAGTGTCTTTTGCAGGTCTCTTGCGCCGCCTTCAAGCCCCCCTTTCAAGACAAGAGAAGACTGACCCTGAGAAGACACACAAGACCCTTGGCCGATTTGTGGACTACAGACCTCGGTTCCATAAGAACAGGAGCTATTAGTGGAACTAGCTAGTTATTTTTTGAGAGGGAGAAGTTTATTACATAATGTACTGGTCACAAATAAATATATGTAAATAAATCTTAGAGAAAAAAACGAAAGGTTATTTAGCTGTTAAGATTGGGAAATTATAAGTGGATCAGGTGTGAGAGACTTAGAAGTGCTTGATCTACCTTTATTAGGTAAAAGAAAATAGAGACTAAACAGGAAAAACACAGTTTGTGAAAGGATATTTTGGAGTGATAGTATGGGTCTTGAATAATAATAAAAATAAATATGAATCCTTACGGTGAAGAGATCTTAGAAAACTATGTAAAAAGGGACAAAAAGAGAATTTGTTTGATAAAAAAAATTTTTGGTGTAGAGAAAAAGGAAATATCATTCGGTTGGCTTGGCAAAGTCCATTTGTTAGAAAAGTATCCTTGGATGTAAGGAGGCTAAGGAGACTAAATTAGGGGATGTTGGAAAATGGAATGAGGAATATTGGAAATGGAAATGCCAAATAGATTAATTTAAATGGAAGAAAGTTCATGAATCTAACTTTATGTATGAGTTGGGAGAGTGTACATTAGATAAGGGCATAGAAGAGGAATGGGAGTGGAAGGACACTCAAACTAATACATTTATTGTGAAATCAGCGTACAAAAAAATTAGAAATAGAATAATGGGGGAAAACATTGATATTTTTGGACAGTTTTAGAATATTAAAGTTTTACCATCTGCTTTACACTTTGTATGGAAATTGATGATTAATAGAGTTGCAACTCGTGACAACTTGTCCAAAAGAGAGATGGATGTGACAAGTCACGTGTGTGTAATGTGTGGGAAGGGTGAGCAATAAGTACAACACCTATATTGTAGCAAGCAACTTATGAAGCTATGTAATAAATGGGTTAGAATTGTCACGACACACCAAAACATACCAAAATGATACTTCCAACAATTTAACTTGTTAGGGATAGACAATAAAGGTAACACAACTGGGAAATGTATGTGAATAGCTATTGTATGGTCTATTTTAACACATAGAAACAATATAACTTTTAGGAACAATGAAAAAGATATGGAGAAGGTGTTTAATTTAGCCCAAATTAAGGCTTGAATTTGGATTACAAATAAAATACCAAAAAAAAAATTCCATACTTGAATTTATGCTTATTCCTTTTTTATTTGCATAAAATCCTTAAGATCCTGGTTTCTTAAGAACACTAGACAAAGATTTTCTTTTACAGATACATGCACTAACCTTCCTCTAAGACTATTTAGTCCAGAGTGTTTCTACTTTGTTGTATTAATGGATTCTCACCGTTAATTTGGCTAAAGTGAGACACATTGAAGGTTTCAATCTGCAGATCCAAAGTGTAGTAGAAATGGAAGTAGAAAAACTCAAATGATTTACTAATTCAACAATATAGGAAGAAAAAGTTAGAAGGTCTAACATTTTCAATTGATTAAGAGAGTGTGCTTATCTATTATTTACTTTTCTATCCTATGCATCTTAGTGTGTAATCTTACTGTTTAAACCTTTTTTTCGGATGTTTTTGTAAAAGGATTGGAACACTCCAAATATTCCATTAACATATTCTTTTTCGGATGTTAATACAACCAGATTTTTAAAAAAAAATGTTAAGAGCATCAAAATCGATATACTAAAATTTTGAAAATATTAAATAAAAAAATAAAAATAAATAAAAATAAAAATAAATTATCTATATTTATATTTTAATTTTAATTTTTAAATATGAAAAAAGAAAGGAGAGGTTAAGACTCCTTCATAAACCCTTAAGCTCCACCGTTGAATATATAATTATATACATTTTATCAAGAGAAAATGATTAGATATGCAAATGTTTGAATGACAATTAATAAATAAATTTATTAACAACTCCATTAACTTATTTTTATTTAGGAATTAAGGTTAACTAGCTATTTATATGTATTTTGCAAATATAGTCACAAGAAAATTCTATATTACTAATAGGCACAATTTGTCGATAAATCGTGTTTATTGACAGACATAAATCATTTTAACGTGATCACCGATAAAGTTTATCAATGAATTCAAGAATTCATCAATAGGTAGTGACGGTCATAAATCTACCAATAAATGTCCATGTATAAATATTCGTCGGTAAATTGTATAATTGAGTCTCCTTTTTCTTCTTTCTCTTCTTCTTCTTTTACCTTTATTTGTTCATTTTTTTTTCTTGTCGTCGACGTCGGGCCGTCAGGCCACCACAGCCACCTCTAAGCTATTTTCATCCTTTGGGGTCTTATCCTCCTCCATTTCTCTTCTTTTTTTTCCTCTTCCTCTTCCCCCACACCCTCCACCACCATCATCGTCATCAGCATCCTTCACCTATGCGTCACTAACAATCACCTCATCATCCCCTTTTTCTTTTTACCCATTAAATATGAAAAAAAGAACTCCATCAGATTGGGAAGAAAATTTGTCTCATAAAAAAAACTCCATCAAAGTGATAAGAGCCTAGAAATATTACTTTGTAATTTACTGATGGAAAATTTCAACAACTTTTTTCATCAGTAATTATGATAAGTTATTGACGAAAATATTCATCAACAATAAAAATTATAATTTATCAACGAATTTTTACGAAAAATTTTATAGACAAATTATGTACCGACAAAAGTATCATTCAGTAGATTAAGATGGGAAATTTGTCAATAAATTTGATTTATTGACATATTTATTGTCATCGGTAATATTTCGTCAAATAATTATTGAAATTCTTGTAATAAATATTTAAAATTGTAAACTTATATATGAAACTTGACTAAATTTGTAATGATTATCTATCATATGTAAAGTGTGAAAAGAAATTATCTCAAATAGCAAAGAGCATTTACTCGAAGTTGAAAAAAAAAAGAAACATGTACTATTATATATATTATATTATGTATTGTCCTTTGTTTCTTGTTTTATATTCAATACAAATAAAAAAGGAAACCATACATTCTATATGTAATAAATGTAAATGAAAGAAAACAAGTTAAAACAAGTAATTTTGCACAATGAGATTGAAAATACGTATACATCAGAATAACAACACAGAGATATCATATAGAGAATGTTCTATAATAATTATATCTTGATTGAGTAAGTCAAAAACACGTTCAAATCCATTTCATTATCTTTAAAAAGCTTATACTCACTACTCAATATATATTGGTATTAGTGGAAGAATAAAAGATTCTCATATCCTGTTAAACACAATTGCAATTAATAATGTATGACCATAAAATTAAGAATAAGTGTAGGGTTGAGATAAGACTGTCTATTAATTCCATTCTCTTTTACTATTACAGTGGAGGGATTAAATGAATTAGTAAGACAATCTACAAAGAAAATTTTAATTTTAGGTTACAAAATAAACAAAGAAAGTGAAGTCAATGTGTTATAATTTACATATATGACACCATTTCTGAGAAGCAAAGAAAGAAAATATAGAATCAAATATTATTATGAGAAGTTTTGATATAGTGTAAGCACTTAAGGTAATTTATTTTGATATTAGTTTTGGAGTTTTTGGATCGAACAAAATAGGTTAGAAACATGCTTAATTGTTTAATTATGAAATACAATGAAACTTTCATTGTGCTACCTATTAAAGGCTAACCCAAGAAGGTTTAATATATTAAAATAAGTTATTCAAAATTCTTAAAGAAGTTAACATGTTGGAAACATAAAATAGTATCATTTATAAAGAGATTATACTTTTCTAAATCCAATAAAATCGTCTCTACCATTGTTTTTCTTGTATTTTTTTTTTTCCACAGTTTTGGAGAAGAAAAAAAAGCTAAAAAATTATATAGGGGATACAAAATAAGTTTTGTTAGGGTGCATATGAAGGTAAAAGGAAGATACACTTACAAAATAGGAAAAGGTTTATTGTCTAAAAGGAAATGAAGTTTTGGGGTCAAAGAACTCTTTTTTAACGAAGCATGGTTTGGGAGGTAGGTATGGCTTTTAAAGTTTTAGAAGAATCAACAATTGCTCAATTACAAAGTACATGAGAGACCATAACAATTGTTCAATGTTTTGGATATCAAATATAGTTACTTTTATTTAATAATTTCTTTATAAAAAATTAAAATCTATGAAAAAAATTATCGCATCACCCAAAGTACATTTGACTACTAGAGAGCAGATGATTTCAAATGTTCATTATTGTTAGGTGCCAAGATGTGTAGACCCATTGATAAAAATAACCGATAAAGGCCCAATCATCTGTGACTAAAGCTGATAAATTTAAACACAGACCGAGCTTGATATCTGGGCCCAATTAACAGATAATTGACATTTTTTGGAAATTGACTTTATTTATCATTCATTCTCATTCTAGACCTTGTTACATCATCCTTTTACAAGATTGTTGTTACCTCATCACTTGTCAAAAATTATTTTTAATCTAATTTTTAAAATAACATTTAAAAAAACTTATTTATTACAAACATAATAATAATCATTCTTAAATGAAACTATAGTATAGAAAATATTTATATTATCAGTATATTCTAATTAAATTTTAATAATTTTATTCTTCAATCATTAAGCTCTTTGTGTAAAGACGTGCAGTGTTACTAAAGTGTCAGGTCAAAATATCACCTAATTTCTTAAGTTTTTATACTGTGTAAAGCCTGTTCTCAGATGAAAATAAAACCACTTTTACTATTTAATAAATTTTAAAATGTTCCAAAATAATACATGATAAATACAGGCTTTTAGTAAAAACAAATTAATCAATTTATAATTTAGCTAGTTTATTTCAAAACACAGTCTTCCTCATATAAGAAACTGTGAAAATATCATGTGTATATTTTTTTAAATTTAATATTTATATTAATTTTAATTTTATGCATTTATTCAAATAAATAAATATTTATTTTAATATATTTGATGTATAGTTTAAGCGAAAATAATATTAAATACAGACATAAATTGTATCTTTATATGAAAATATGAAAGAGAAAAATAAGGGAACATAATTTATGGCAACACAAAAGTAGTTTACCGTGTTATAATCTATGTATGATATGTGGACAACAAATGTGAAAAATGCACACAAATGTGAAAAATGATCGTAATTTTATTATTAAATAGTTAATAATTTCTTCTGATATGTAAATTGTAGACGTAAAAAATATTATAAGATATAAATTTATGTAACGTATTATCACTACATGATAATCTTATTAGTAGTAAATTTTAGGAATAAAAAATAATTAATCATTATAATATTAATTTATAAACTAAAAATTATTTATTGGTAACTAAAATAATTTTTAGATTATTCTCTAAACTATTTACAATAATAAATTGGTTTCTACGTCAGTCACTAACATTAGCTAAAAAAAAGTTGATCTACAAATTTATTTTATGTTTCATTAGTGACTAATTTAAATAGAAATTTAGAGACCAATTTTTTTTCTATAACTAAATCTTTGGTAGTGACTAGAGAACAATTTTAAAATTAGTTTAGTTACCAGTTGTGAGAACCCAAAAATTTCCTTCTTCAGAAAATCATTTTCTTCTCTATAACCATAACTCTCTCTCAAAAAAAATTTCCTTTCTCTTCCAAAATTTTGAATTAGCTTCCATCCTTTTTGAAGAACCAACACTATTGGAGTAATCTACGTGAAGAACCCTATCAAAACCCTCAATCAATTTCTCTTAATTAATAGTGAGTTCAAAAATTCCACCCATTCTCTAAGAGCAACCTGATTTCCTTGCATGTAAGATCATATTCAGTTTCATGTGGCCTCTTTCGTTCTTAATGAATCCCGCTCTATTTATGATCCTGAAAATTTTGCCTTGATTGTTATACCCGACATTTAAGTTTGTAGATAGTGTTTTTGCGTGTGACATTGTTTAAGGGATGAGAGCAGACTTAGATAAAATTGATCAGGTAAGAGAAGCTAAACTTTTTGAAAATTTTAATGTTTTACAACCAAATTCAAGAATTGTGGTACAAATGGTGTGATTGCTTATTTGCGTAAAGTTGAGAATATTTCTGAGAAGAGTGGGTTTGATGAATAGTGTTACTAGTATGATATTTTATAAATAGAGAAAGTTATGAAAATTTGAGTAATGTGTTTGATTTGAACTCTCGAAGTATAAATATATGATGGTGGAAAACTGTTGAAATGGAGAAATTAGTTGTGAAAGAAATATTGGAAATACGACATTGTATAAAGGAGTTAAAGAATAATTGGCCTATAAGAAAAGTATAGAAAAGTGAGGAATGAGTGTGACTTGATGATGTTATAGTGACGTTATTTATAGTATTTGAAAGATGGAATGTATTTTATGTGGTATAGTGATTTTATAGAATTGATGTATTAATTAGAGACATACTTAAACTTGTAAGAAGTAAAGATGGGAGAATACACTGAATAATGTAGTATTGAATATGGCACGGTGTTTATATATATTAAAGAAAGTAGTAGATTTATGTGATTGTTATAATATCCTAAATTTATTTTTATTACAAATGATTTATATGTTACTATAGTTTCTTTGTATGTTACCAATTATGTTGAGTTATGCTTGATATTCTATTAGTAATTGTGAAGATTTAGTATGTTTGGGTTGTCAAATTAGTTATTTCTAAGAGGAAATGCCAATATAGGGTGAGTCCAAGTGTATTGAAGGGGATTTGTTATGTGAGACTATCCTGACTCTACTAGTATTTATCTCACATAGAGGAAAAATTAGGTGATGAAAGTCGAAGGATGTTTCACTTAGTAGACATTATGATATGAAAAAAGATTATATGGAGTTAATGAAGTTAACCCTGTCAGTATTTTGTGAAATGTATGAGTTGTCTGTGATACAATGTTGTAAAGAAGAAAGAGATAGGGGTGGGCAGTATGACAAGTGCAAAGTCTCATGAGTCAATTCAACCATTCAATACACTAGTCTTCCTGAAGATTGAGTCTAGATATTACTCTTTAGTTTGACGCTTGGTTGATTTTTATTTTATACATCCAAAGGATTTATTTTGACAATTTTTTTGTTAAAATTATAGAATTTTTGAATTGGATTTTATTTATGTGATAATTAACTTTTCCTTACAATTTTGTGTGTCTTTTATTTCTTTTCTTTTGTGATGATCGTATTTTAAATACGAGAGCAAATATAGAAACTGATGGAAATAGTAGTATCAAAGTTGGAACGATTTACTAGTATAGTAGTATAGAAATATGTTGAATATTTATATATATATATATATATATATATATATATATATATATATATATATCCTTTTGAAGAATTGTATTAAGCTCTTGGCTCACCTTTTTGAGTTCTGAGTTATATTGATCACATTTTTTAGAATATAAAGTTTTCTAGTCTATGAATTGTAATAAAACTAAGTTTAATTATAATTATTGATATTATTAAGTTGTTAAATTATGATCTATAATTACTATGTGGACGCTTAGGAAAAAATAGGACTGTTACACCAATAATTTTTAATTTATAAATTGATATCTAAATTTATCACTATAGTAACTAATTATTTTTTGTCATTAAAATTGATCAATAATAATATATTTATTTGTAGTGGACGCCATAAACTCGTTATTTTTGCTTTTTGAGTTAGTTATATGATTTGAGTGAGTAATATAATTTTTCTTTACTAATTTTTTTTGTGTTGTAGTGTTATTTTTTGTAATTCAAAATATTAAAATTTTAAAATATAATTAAAAATAAAATATAAACATGAATTATACGGGAAAATCTCATGATATATAGATTACAGATATATCGTCATATTTTCTTTCGTTGCTTTATATATGCAAATATTTACATTTCTAAAAAGTATATTGTCTTCATATAGGTTGCTCTTAATGATGCCAAATGTCTTACATATTTTCACAGAAATATGAAGGATTGGAGAAACTTCAAAATAGTAATGATAAATATTGCACTAAAGAGAAACCATTCTATTGTACTATATGAAAGAGTGCGGATGTTATTTTTGGAGACTTTGACCAAATAATTGGAACAAGAATTTTGGAACATGATGATATTTTGTATTAGTATTGTTTAAGTATCATAATTATTGATTTATTTATGTGGTTGTTCAGGGTCATGTGATTATTAAAAGATGGTATCTTAATATGTATTTAACAAATAATTTATATATGTGCTTGTTTGTACAATTTATATGAATTGAGACATTCAATATTACAATAAAGTCATTAAATAAATAAATAATATTATATATATATATATATAAAAGAATAACGTGTATATATATATAATCTATTTTTTAATTATTTACTTAAAAAAATTTCCAAAAAATAATTATTTAAATAATTGATTCAAATTATATATATATATATATATATATATATATATATATATATATATATAAAAGTTCCTCTTTTTAAATTAAATTCACTTTATTTATGCCACAGATACTTTAACTATTTAAAAGTATATACATGATTTAAGCACAACTTACTCTAAAATGATTTTACTGCTACTGATCTCCTTGTACTTATAAAATATATTTAAAATAGTATGTATGATTATAAAGATAATTTAAATAAATTCGTGCAAACATGCTCAAAAAATAGTTTTTTTTTTTTTATGGTATTTTAATGTTGGTTTACAGTTGCCTTTATACCAGTGTTATTTTCATACGTTATCTTTTGATCATAAATTAAAATAATATTGTATTTAAAGGTTAATTAGTTCTAGAATTTCTTTATATAATTAGTTATTATTGATCATCTTACACATATTTTTTTCCGACTAAATTTCAAATTCAATATAATTTTACTTAATTCACTTAATTAAATATAATAAAATTTACTTAATGATTAGAGTAACAAATGTCAAGTTTACCCTTGGGTAATCAACTTAACTAAATGTTTTGTGTGTATGCTTGTGTAAGAAATCAGAGAGCATCTTTTTGTCTTTATTATAAAAAGCAAATATTTGCTTTCAGATGTTTTCATTGTTAAATTCTCTTCTTACACTTAGTTAAATTATTGCAAGATATATTACAGATACATGGTAACCACATAAATTATTTTTTTTTTTTTCATTTTAGACTAAATTAATTTTTTTTTTAATTAGTCGGATGGTACACACTTATGTTTAAATGTGTCAGTTTAGTACCCGTTTTTAAAGACGTGTCAATCTAATCCCAACTTTTGAAAAAGTGTCTTAATCAGGTCCCTTTCAGACAAGAAATATTAACCGTTAACTCAATTCATGACTTTTATCACTAAATTTTAATATAAATATTAATAATAATTAATTTTGTAAAAGTTATTTTAAATATCAATACCGTTAACGGTGTTAATAATTTTTTGCTGAAAATGACCTAATTGAGACATCTTTTTAAACGTTATGACTCAATTGACACCTTCTTAAAAGCGGGTACCAAATCAACATATCTAAATGAAAGTGGTACCGTTCGACTAATTAAACCATTAAAATTAATATGTTAAAAGAAAAAAGTCTTGTGAACGATATTTTATATAGATGATGGATATATCAAGTTTTTTTTTTCTTTAACACTGAATAGAAACATTTACAACATAAAATAAAACCTTAGGAACACATTCTATATTTTGTTTAGTTGGTGACGTGTATGAAAGAATCTTCTTTTGTAGCAGCTAAGGCGAGGATCATCCAACTGTCACCTGATAAGCTTTATATTCATAGCATTATTATAATAAGCCCTTAAACGGCGGTTATACCTGTTTGTTTGTTTACTCACTACATAACACCGCTTTTCCGTCAAATAACATTACCCAAATCCCAACGCATTTCATGTCATCCATAATCCATCACATCCCATAATGATGTCATATTCATGTTACCATCAACCATCATGCATTTCATCTTCTATGACATGAAACTTTAGAATGTTTCAGTATATTTTAATTGTATTTCAGGGAGGAATTCCATGGTGCTTCTAAGTTCCGCTGTCTCAATATACCTTGAGCTTAGAACGGTTGATTTAGCTATGAATGACATCGATGGTAAATAGGGACGCTAGGAAATTGCTCAAAGTCAAAAAGGTTAATGGTCCCCTACTAGAAAAATGATAGAAGTAATTTATAATTTTTTTTCTTAAATTTTAAATCTCTTATTTCTCCATGGTATTAGTTATCAAATTTCAATATTTTTTTTATCCAATGTTTAATTTTGCATATATTAGTTTTTTATGTTTTGTTTTAATTATTAAATTATTCTTAATACATGTTAAAGTTAGGATTTATTCAAATCTAAATAAAACAAATATAAGCCATAAGTAAAACTGAAATAATGGATTAAATTTGAAATTAAAATTATGGAAAAAAAAACTAGAAACACTAAAATTTTAAATTAATAAAAATAAAGTACTAAAAGAGTAATTCAATTAGTGAATAATAGAGTAAATTAAAATAAAAATATATGAGTAATAGAATTGAAATAAAAAAATTATTTTGAAAATTTTAAATAATAAATTATAAATAAAAACGTTTTACTCTATTATTATTTTTTTCTTTCTCGGACATACTTTTTTTTATTTTGTATTGATTTTTTCATTTTATTTTTCTTCCACGGAACAAATTTTTTTCATTTCGGTCCATTATTTATTTTTTATTGTAATGTTATATTTTATTTAAAAAAATTGTAATTAATGATAATCATAGTCATAAAGTGACAGCTGATTTTTTTTTTTCCTTTTTTTTAGTTTTAAGCCAAACATGACTTTGAATTTTAAAAGATTTGTTAACAAAAATAGAAATCGGTTGGAAGAACTTGCCAAAAAAAATCCATAGTTCCCTCCAGAATCATAGTACATAATGATTCCTCTTCTCTTTTGCTACCAGCACAATCCATGGTTACATAGTTAGATATTAATTCATTTATACTGCTAAATTAAGGTTAAATGGTCGAAGTTTTAAAAAAAAAAAAACCTAACAAGTATAAAAAGTGAATTATAAGGTGAAATAAAATAAAATCAACAATATAACCATAAAATAGTATGAAATATTCATTTAAAATTTTACAAGATATATTTAATATAAAAAAAATCATCAGAAAAACATTCTTACATGTTTTAATAAAAAAACAATAGATATGATGTGATACTAATTTTCTTTAATAGTTTGAATTTTTGTATACGTTTCATCCTAATTGTAATACCTCATATTAATAGAAGTTATCTACTAATTCAAAGTATATCATATTTTTGCTTAATGAAGGTATCACTCGTTTAGCAAGTGTACTCTTCTTTGTTTTTCTGACTTAGTGATTATATTCCCTCTCAACAAGTGAAACATTTCTTTAGTAAGTCCACATAATTAAGAAGTTATATCATATTTGTCTATCTACTTTCTCAGATTCATAGCATATTGTTCTCTCTTCTCATAGGTCAAGACTAATGTTACCAACTAAGATGTACCATCTAATATCAATTGAATCAGACTTACTAATCTTTGAAGTGACAACATTATACCACTATCACCCATATCAAATCTTACCAAAATCATCAATCCAATCCAATCAAAACACCAAATCACATTATCAAACCAACCAATTCATATCATGCGTTGCAATAAACCCAATTCATAATTTAACCACACAATCAATCTTTAAATAACCAACTTACCTGATTAAGAACACAACACAACCTTCTTTGTCTTTAAACACCCCTAATCAGAGATAAAGATAATATATGTACAAGAAATACTCATATCACTAATTTGATCTTATCCTAAAAACCCTAATTGAATATTGATTCATCAAGAGTTCTTAGATTAGACATGCACCGCAAAAGACCTTATAACCCTGAAATCAATGACACTAAAAAGAACAAAAAGAAAACTTACTATGTTTAACAAAGTGATCGGGTAGAAAGGTAGGCCCCATAGTCAGAAGTCTTACAATAATTTTTGATCTTCAAACAGACGAATAAAGGGTCAAAAACTTCACAATTTAGAGGAATGAGATTCTAATGTGATAGTAACTTTTTATAAAATAAACTCACTTTAACTGATTTTAATATATACTAAAAAAATTTAATAATAAAATAGTTGTGTTCATTATAAAAGTTTGATCTCACTTTAAATATTGTCCGGGGTCTTACATTAAAGAATAAGATTTCCGCCAAAATAGACGCGCTTTCTTTTATAAAATAAATATTGTTGCAAGGATGATAAAAAAAAAATATAGTGCAGGGCATTAATTTTTGTTTTTTCAAGAAATATATTCAGACAATTATAATAAATCATACTACAAACTATAGGCCTAATCAAATACATATAAATACAATAAGTTAAGACTTTGTTTGATATAAATGGTTTTATTTTAATTAAAATGAAAATTAATATTTGTTTCCATTAATCAAAATCTTAAAATTTGAAGTTATTTTCGAGTTTAACAATACTTGAATTTAGAAAGATGTGTTCAATGGTGAAAGCTTTGGTTAGATGTTTACCGAATTAGGAGAGGTGCATGCATAGAATCAGAAGACAATATGTTTGTTGATTATTTGAAGAAAGCATAATTTTTTCAAGTTTTATATTATAGCCACAAATAGACTAAAAAACCTGTGCATTTATCAACCAATGGACATACTTACCAGCTACACTACCTTTTTCCTTCAAGAACATAGTTTCTATTTGTGTTTCTATGTAGAAATTCTACAAAATCTCGAAAAATATATTTGTCCAATATTACTATAACCGTTTTCAAGACATTTTTAGACGCCGTATATATGCCTTGAGCTACAAATGAAGATAAAAGTTTTTTCAGAAGGCAAATCTTTGATACCATATATATTATATCTCGATACTATTTGTTATGTTTTCTTAAAAAGATGTCTTAGTATTTATCATCGTAAAAAAATTAGTGTAACATCCAATTTTAGTAGTATAAAACTATTAAAATAAGATATTTCATATTATAATATAAATTAGAATACGCGATTGATGTATATGATCGAGAATCAACCTTCTACAGTTATCCAAAATATACTAAAGCAGTAGTACCATAGGCATAAAACAATGTCATAAGCAGAACTTAAACATGAAATAGTTGTTCAAAAGGATTGTTCACAAAGCAAGGAATTACAAAATAAACAGTTCCAAAAGGGGCTCAAAAGAGCGTTAACAAACATGTCTACACTAAACACCACTGTCTCTGCTATTCGCACGATCACTAGAAGTTTTCACATCTGCTCACACCAAGATTGGTGATCATCGCAAAACGAAAAACACCACAATAAAACATAACACAAGCAGAAAAAGGGTAAGCTAGTTGTAAAAAGAAAAAGAAATACACACACATATATATATATATATATATATATATATATAACACTCAAAAGAATTGCAGAATAATGCATCAATTACACCAAGTTAAGCAATATCAACTAACCCATCACACATGATGACACTCTAGACTCAATTATCCGGATCTAAACATTGATGTATGATTCTAAGTAGTTTTGCACTCGCGGTGACATCTACTACCTGTAGAGTCATCGTCAATGCGTTTTACCCTACCACACAAGGTTGGTCCCTTTAACCGTCATAAGAACCCTGAGGCTATTCTTAAAGACAGGACCTCCTACCCCTCTCACCACATGACTCATTCCACTCTACATGTGTCTTGAATGAACATTAGAGTATCAGGATAAAGCTCTAGTACGAACTCCTTACATCAATGATCACACTACTAATTAAATCAAATAGGATTTCCCCCATGGAATCTCCTATATTCTCGCACAAGCATTTGAAAACACATATTAAAAACCATACAACATGTCTCTCTTGGAAAATAACTAATTCTTATAATTTTTATCCAATCCAACTTAACAACACAGTATGCAAATAATTTGGGATTTTAGAAATAAAACTACAGCTTCTGTCAAGCTACAAAAATTTTGTATTTATATTCACATTAAAGATGATTGAATCAAGAACCAAATGCAAAAAGAACCAACTTAATTGAATAACCATAGAGAAAGTTATGCACCAAACAAGCAACAAAGGTCAATGTTGGCAACAACCAAAACTACATGAACCTTTCTATAAAAACTGCTCTCACTACTAGGGATGTCAACGGGGCGGGTAGGGTACGGGTAGTAGCTCCCCCGTACCCTACCCGCTGGATAAATATTTGCCATGTACCCGTACCCATATTCGTCGGGTATCCGTTATGCGAGTACCCGCCTATTTTTTTTATATCCGCGGGTATCCACGGGTATTCGCGGATATTTACAAAATTATTTAAAAAATAAATATTTAATCATAAATTAAAATAAAACGAAATAAAATACATTTATGTCATAAATTTTAAATAAATTTCAAATAAACTAAAGTCTATACAAGTCCAAATAATTATAAAAGTAAATATAAAATGACTTTCAACACAATGAAAATCTTTTAATTAGTGTTTTTATCAAAAAGTCCATTTTCTCCAATTGATTCCTAAAAAATAAACAAAATAAACAAATAATAAACCTCAAGTGCCACATGTCAAGTATTCTTATTTTGATTCCATCATTTGACAACAAGCATACCATAAACGTCATTGTCTATATAGGATTTCATGTATATGCCCAATTTCAAATAAAGAAAAGAGAAGAATGTCAAGGGATGTACTTAGAATAAGACAACATACCAATACTTAAAGAAAAAAAAAAAAAAATAAAAAAAAATATATACAAAAAAAAAAAAAAAAAAAAAAAAAATATATATATATATATATATATATATATATATATATATATATGTGTGTGTGTGTATGTGTGTGTGTGAGAGAGAGAGAGAGGGTTAATTAAAGTTTAGCGGGTACGGGTAGGATACTATGATACCCGTACCCGCCCCGTTAACGTGCAGGTATCAAAAATATCCGTACCCGCGGGTAGCGGGTATCCATTTTTAATATCCGTTTCCTACCCGTTGTGGGTTTTATCCGTGGATACCCGCGGGTACGGATTTTTTTGACATCCTTACTCACCATAGACCTCTGATTCAAGATCCGACCGTTCAAAGTCAACAACTATATGTCTAGGATCAGCGGTTAAAATTTCAGCTCGATCCAACGGTTAACAAAGTAGGAACCTTCATTCTACGAAAAGTGTGAAGTGTAGGAAAATGAGTAGCGCCACACTATATGCTTCTTAGTTGTGAGATTTTGACTTGTTTCACTGCACAATTTGGTATCTTGAACTTTTATCTTCTCAAACTCATTTCAAAATGATTTATAAATGATATCAAACTGAATAATTGAAATAATCAATATCTCTCATTCCAATTGCATTCTCAACTACCTAAAATTCTTGAACCCATAGATACCCAAACATGAAATTCATCCCCATTCAATGCAATTATCAACCAAACATACTCAGTACATTCCAGAACAAAAATAAGTACAATCTATTTCAAAGAAAAAGAAGGAGTTCTAGCTTCCCTTACCTTGAAAAATCCTAACCTAACAATAGACCTCAAAAGAAGAGCACCACAGCACGACTACAGCTTACGGAGCTAGAAAACAGAACCAAGGGAGGAGAAAATAAGACCAAGACAGAGACAACATGGGACCAAAACTTTGGAACAAAAAAAAAAGGAAGTGGAACGGAGGTTATGGATTAACTTACGTGGCGTTCAATAAGCTCGGAGGAGGAAAAAACTTATGCCCTAGCAGAGCTTTCTTGAACTGTGAGGGAGAAGGGGAACTGTTTCTGGAAAGGAGACATAATGAGAATGAGTGGCTAGGAAGGGATTCTGGGGGTAACAAGTGGGCTGACCCTAGGCTCTTTAATAAAACCAACCCAAACCTTTTTAAAACAAAAATAGGGTCTCACAATTAGAAGATTATTGAGACTTACAATATTTTTTATTGTCCAAAACTGTTACACTTTTTTTCGATTAATATTTGTAGTCATATTAAATCTACAAGAGAACAAATAAAAATAAGAGAACTAAACTAATTTGTCATTAAGTTTAAATCAATTTTATATTTTGTTGTAAAATTGTGTTATCAATATACATACTTTGATTTTATTTACTAATAATACTATAAGAATTTATATAATTATTGACAAACTGAAAGATTTAATTACTAGTAGAAATATCGTTTTAGTAGTGAATGTGTCAATAAAATCCATCAATAAATTATAATTTGTATGATCATAGGATATTTTTGTTAAAATGTTTGCCGGTAAAACTTGTCTTTAAATTTTGTCAATAAATTATGATTGTTATTACAAATGGATTTGTTTGATGGTAAAAAGAACGCACTTCTCACTTTGGCTTTTGACCAATTTGTATAAAATTCCTTAGTAAGTATATGTCCTAAAATTCTTCAGTAAAATTTGTCCGTAATTTATAATTCTTCTTATCGACATATTTTTCGTTGGTAAATTAATCGATAAAAAGAGTGATTTTTTTGTGCCAAGACTAATGAGAATTAAGTAGGTGATGGTGTTGTATTAACAACCTTTTTTACAACAAGTGTATTGTTGTATTAGTAGAAAGTCGTCTCCACAGAGACTTGCAAAAGGTTTATCAACAATTAAATCACAATTGTTACCCATTTAGAGTTCGATTTTTAATTAGAGATTGTAAGAGTTGAATGGTGGATTAGAGGACAAGGTTGATTGCTTTTATCTTCTCCTTTTCTTCATATTACATTTTCCTTCTTTTATCTAAAACTTCTCAAGATCATTGCTCTGAAAGCACTCTCTTAGATAGATCTAGATGCATCCCTGCTATTTAGAACATAGGAAATTTAAACCCAAGGTGATCTCTCAAATCTTGGCATAATAAACCCCTGCATTACTGCTCGAGTCTTCTCTGTCCAGCATCCACTCTGGATACTTAATTTAGTACCAGTACAAGCATGGCAAAACTTGTTGGACCATAATTCAAACTAGCTTTCCAACTTAGTTTAAACTAGTTAAAATATCACAATTTATCTAAACAACTTGCAGTCAAATAATCTTAGACAATAAGAGATAAATTAGAAAGAAAATTCATCATAAAAGAAAAGAGAATTCAATTACAAAACAATCTTGCCTCTTTAAAGTTCTAGCCACTCATGGTGAGCATTGATCTTCTCCTAATACAATAATTCATTCCCTCTTTTCCCTATACAATTTCTCTAGTAAATTTTAGGAAGAAAGAGTAGAAGAAAGACATATTCTCTACACATCTGCCTGCCTCCAACAAGGGGAGGGGACACTATTTTATAGCCTGGTATAGGTGGTACTCAGCCAGTTTTCCCAGGCTTAGCCACCTAATCTTCATGTCTTGAATTTTTCTTTTGTTTATGCTCAACCCAAAATATGGCTCAATGTTGAGATACTTCTGTTATTGAATTCATTGATTTCTTCCCATCACTGGTCCACTCTCAAGTCTGTGGCTTAGCAGCATTCGTCTAGCTTAATAGAAGAACTTCTGATTGTGTCCTGTGTTTTCAATTGTTGTGACTGAGTTGGGTTGGCGTGGCTTAACCAGATGATCCCTTTTTTATATGTTTTTCTGAAAAAGAGTGACATCTTATTAAGATTCCTAATTTATCATTCCAAAAAGTTGGAGGCAATATGTTTTGACAAAAGAAGGCATGTTTCTTTGAGAAAGCGACTTTTTAACCTACAATAAATGTTTAAATTGTTATGCAATTTAATGTTATGAAAGCACTTGTCAATGGGATAAGTGATAAGAAGAAAACAAGAAGAAGAGAACGAGGATGAAGAGGAGAAGTCGGAGTTAGTTCAAGTGACAAAGGCACGACGACATAATGACATTGTAATGCCAAAACAACGATGGTGTCCAGAAAAACCATGGTGGTCGGAGGAGGCGGAGTCGGAGGCAGTTGATGTGATGGTGGCAATGACAACGGAGAAGAGGGAGGAGAGGGAGGAGGAGAGGAGAAAGAAGAAAAGGAAGGTGAAAAAGAAAAAAGAATATGAAGATGAAGAAAATTCAATCGCGATATCTACCAACAAATTTTATTGACGAAAAAAATTCATTTATAATTATCAACGAATATTTTGGTTATGAGTAATTGTAGGTAGATTTTTCGTCATCAGTAATTATAGATATATTTTCTTATCTGTTAGTAAAATTTGTTGACAAACATTTTATCAACAGATTTTTCAACATTAGTAATTTGTTAACAAGCTTAAATTGTGAACAAACTTGTACTATTATTGATGAATTTTGGCCAATAATAATTAATGATATTTTTTAGTGTAATCATATAATAATATACAATAATAAATAATTTCATTTCACTCATGAATTCACCGTAATTAAATGCTCATGTTTATGATATTAAATAATTTACTTACACGTATTAATTATGTTCCTTATTTTTTATAATAGCAAATGAATTATAATAAAATAAAATAAAATGCAAGAATATTTAATCTTCAATGAAAAAGGAAGGGTTAACTATATTTTTTGTCCTTTAATTTTCAGTAAAAACTAAAATTAGTCCATCTTTGAAATTTTTGACCGATTTAGTTCTTTTATAAATGCATGGATTTAATTCTTTTAACCAAAATTTATTAAGTTAATTTGACTTTTCAAACGCATTTCATGACAACATTTGAGTTGTTTGTACTATTTGACACATTTTCGTTTTAATGTTAATCGAGAGACGCAATTGAAACGTCAAATAAATCTAATATAGTTTGAGGAGAGACTAATTTCAATTTTCAATAGAAGTCGATAAACAAAAACATATTTAACCCAAAATAAAATAACAAAGTACAAAGTTGTTTCTATTAAATTTATTTACTGTAAAACAAAATTTTGAAAACATTTTGAGATTTATCTCTCATAAAATTAACAATCTTTATACACACATTTATTATTTTCCAATGTTTTATGAAATTCAAAATAAAAAAACATTAAAGTCAATTACTCTGTAATATTTTGTTTTGCATAACATTTACTTGTGTATAAGACTACCCATTAAAGTTTACACCACCAAGACACCTATTTCACTACTATATTTATATATTAAACATATGAAATTACTCTATATAATGTATTCATAGACAAATAAAAATTTATATATATATATATATATATATATATATATATATATATATATTAGATTATTTTCTCTTGTTACATGTAATATAATAATTTTTAAATAATTTATTTCAATTTAGTTTTGCACAATTTTGGAGTATCAAAGTAAAAATTAGGTTGAACCCTTTGATGTTATAAAAGAAAAAAAAATGTTTTCTTTTAATTCTAATCGATTGTTAAATTTTATATTGGTTTTTGATTTTTGTTATCCGATTGAAACATCTCCATGTAAAACACAATAACTTTCTAAATTAATATAGTTAAATTTCTGTTATTTTTACATAGCTTAATTTAGACTTCTTTCTAAGTAGGTTGAAGCAAATTTTTTAAATATATATTTAATTTTAATATTTTTAAGTTTCATCAAATCAAAGTAAAATATTTAAATTCGTCATGAATCTCATATTTATTAAAAATAATAATGTGATGTAAATTGTCACCATTGTTATATTACTACTTTAATTTAAAATATTGGTAAAAGTAACACATTTGAATATATTTTTTAAGATAAATATCTCCGATTTATTATATAGTACAATATATATTTGTTTAAGTCTGCACTCATTTAAGTCATCCCTTATAAATTCGCATTTAGGAAGAAAAAAATTCTCGGATCAATAATTTTGTAACTTTATTTTTTTAAAAATCACATAAAGTCATTTAATGACTATTTTCGATTCATTCACTCGATTGACATTTTTTGTTTTTTTGTAAAATGTGACAAAGGATAAATAGCACACCCTTAGCTTGATTTTACTGGTAATAAATAAGGAGAATCTTTTAACTCACTCACATTAACATTAAGGAGATTGATAACACTTTCTAATTATTTAAAGATAACATCGCGTTGGTCAACTTCAACTTAGTGTAAATCGATTCTTATATTTTATATCCTGTTATATCTTATTATATATAGAGAGAGTATATGAATAAAATAGGTTAAAATACTTTTTTTTGTTCCAATTTTTGTCAAGTTTTGTCAAATAAGTCCTAATTTTGTTTGTGTTTAAATAGGTTCCAATTTTTATCAATTTTGTTCAATTTGGTCATTTTTTTGCTAACATCGTTTAAATCATTAACGGTAATGAACAATGACTGTCACGTGTCACTTCGTGACTTTTTTATTTTATTTATTTTTTTTAAAATGTACACATGTCAATCCAAAACGTGTCACGTGTCGAAGTCAATGTTTTATATTCAATTTGGTCCCTATATTTGTTATTTTTGTTTAATTTAGTCCCAATTTTATTTAAAATTGACCAATTTTGTCCTTATCGAAAATGAGACTAAATTTAATTTTTTACATAAAAGTTATAATGATTTGAATTTTAATATATTATATAGAAACATTTAATAAAAATGTGAAATTTAATATAAAAATTAATTTTGGTTTTCATTTGGAGAGGAACAAAATTGGTTCATGTTAACAAAAATTGAGACTAAATTAAACAAAACTAACGAATATAGGAACCAAATTGAATATAAAACATAAAACTTTGACTTTGACACATGGACATTTAAAAAAAAAAAAAAAAAAAAAAGTAAAAAGGAGAAAAAAAAAAAAAAAAATAAAAAAAAAAAAAAAAATAAGACAGAAAAAAAAAAAAAAAAAAAAAATAAAAAAAAAAAAAAAAGCAAGAAGTGACACGTGGCAGACACTCTTCATAGTTGTTAATGATAAATGATGTTAGCCAGAAAAAGAAAACAAATTGAACATTGACGAAAATTGGAACATGTTTGAGCTCAAAAACAAAATTAGGACTTATTTAACAAAACTTGACGAAAATTATGACCAAAGAGGTATTTTAACCAATAAAATAACAAATTACTCCTATAACATATAATTTATATCTATCCTATCTCTCATATTTTCACAATTCCTAAAAATTTTCAACACTCATACTTATATGAACCGTAATATTTCATAGTGTAATATGATTCTTGAAATTCCATAAATTTGAATCCCAATTAAGTCCATAACAAACTTTAAAGATAAAAATGTGGACTTAAACGAATGTTTATTGTACTTATTTTAATTATTCTCTACAATTTACTAAAACAAAATAGTTATTTTAGAAATAATAAGTTTATTTTTTGTTTGATGTCTCGAGTAGCTATAAAAAATAATGGTCTGATTTTTTGTAATAAAATATCTTCTATATTATTTCTGTTACTTAAAAAAATGAAAATATATATTTCTTAATTCGATTTTCTTCTTGAATATACTAAGACGTTATAAATTTATACAATTGGTTTTTATGTGACTAGAATGTATATTTTAAATGTAACATTTTCATTTTTTTTAGATATTAATTATCATAATTTTTATTTTTTATTGAGTAATTAATTTAATTTAATAAAATATATATGAGAGAGAAAATATATATATATATATATATATATATATATATATATATTAATGAAATAAAAAAGTAAGAAGAGAATATATGGTTTAAATTTAGAAAAAATAATGAAAAAATTAATAGCCATAAAATTAAATATCAGAAGAACAGGTTAAGAAAGCAACATTTCCTCCAATATCAAGTGATGTGATGCCTTGCAATGAGATGAGAGATATAAACCGTATTCCATCCTCATGTTTGGTTTCCGTCCTATCCTATCCCGTCCAGGTTTTAGGGTTTCTGCATATATTCTACTCATCATGCTTCCTTCTCCGCCGTCTTTTATAAATGTAAAAATATATTTGCATTATTTATAAATAAATACATTATAAAAATATGTTTTCTTTATTCATAAATAAATAATAAAATACCACACATTTTTTTTTACAATTTAAGAATGACAAAAGCAAAGCATATGGCTTTGTGTCATCTAAATTATTTAAATAATATTGAGTGTAGTTTAGCCTCTAACAAATATTTTACAGATGATAGTAATATAAATTGAAATATATAAATTTTTAAATATGTCAATAAATTATAATTTTAATGACTTGAAAATTTCTTTTATATATATTCTTAAAAAGTGAGCAGTAGTTAAAATAATTAACAAACTAATTAATAGTAACATTATAAACTAATCTACAAACGGTTGACTTTTTCTGTATGATTTGATTTAGTTAAGGTCATTGGACCAGCCATGCAATGCGGTTGGACTGTCTTTGTAAAGCTTTAATATTTAATTATTCATAAAAGAGTGTGAAAAAGGCAAATCAGTTTGTACTTGCGCATTGAGTTGAAAGGCATTTTAGGTTTTTTTTTGGCTTATCATAAAAAATTTAGAAGATGGAAAACAAAAGTTATAAATTAGAATTAATTTATGTATATGTGAATATGTATAAAAGGAAATTATTGTTATGTTGTTGATTTACTTTTGCTAGGAGATTTGTTTCTTATTTATATATGAGATTGTGAATTATACTTTTATGCATTACAAAAACTTGTGTAAAATTATGAATTATTTGAATAATTCATTTATTAATTGTTAAAGAGGATTTATGTTAAAATTACTGCTAACAATAAGACTAATTTCGGTGAAGAAAAAATTGTACTCATTTACATGTCAGGCGGAATGAGTGACAGGTTAGTTAGTTTATACTTTTTATATTATATAAAATAAAATATAACCTAAAATATTATAATTTTTGTACTAGATGTAAATATATAATCAAAACTTGATTAAATCCTGCATAGTAATGAAATAAGTTTGAATAATTTATTATGATTGAGAAAGTTAAGAGATAAAATTAGTAATTCTTTTAATTAATCAAATTATAGACTTGTAAGGTCCAATATTTTCTGCTCTAATCTAAAAGGGTTGTTCCATATCCGTTGGACCTAGGACTGGTTCATAAGGAGCCAAAGGCCTTAATCTGCTCTAACATTCTCTTTTTCACTCACTTTACAGAAATACAGTCGTCTCTCTCAATCTCTCCAAAAGAGTTTTGCTAGGGTTTAGGGTTCAAACAGATCCAAGTTTCGCTCGACCTCGCTATACTCACGTAAGTTTGTTCTTAAACTGTGTTTTTCTCTTTCTAAGTTAGTTTTAGTGGTTTCTGTTGGGTTCACTGTCGTAACCCTGTTATTCTTCCTTTGTCATTGTTCTCAATTATTGAGTTCACTATTGAAACTACTAGGTTCGTTAAGTCTGGTGTCGAAGTCCTTTGCCAACCCCTTTCCAGGTAAGGGAAGCTAGGGCTTGCTTGTGTAGGTCAATTCCCGTTTGTTCTGCTGTTATTTTACGATTCTATGGTTGGTGTGATTTTCTGAATGCATGGAATGCCTTGGCATGTTGGTTTGTTCGTATGTGTGGTTGTGCAGGGAAATGGTGGCGAGAAATTGATGCTCTCGCCCAAGCGAGACTTGCAGAAACAAGCTAGGTTCACATTCGAGCTCTCGCTCAGGCGAAGAGCTCTTGTTTGAACGAGGCAACGTCTCGCTCAGGCGAGAGGGGCTCGCCTAAGCGAAATCGCGTGGAGACCTTGACATGTCGCTATAGTTTCAGCCCAGGCGAGGAGCCTCACCTTTGGGCGAGGGTTGGTCTCACTCAGGCGAGGAGGGTTCGCCTAAGTGAGAACTCGCGTAATCAGCAACCCCCACTGTTGGCATTCTTGCCTAAGCGAGGGCCTGTAGCTTGAGCGAAAGAACCCTTTCGCCTGAGCGAGGGTTCTTGGCTTGAGCGAGACTGACGCAAGTATTTGTTTGGTGCCTGTTCTTTCTTTTGTCTTTGATTAGTGATTTATTGTATGACTTATTACCTTATTAAAGCATGAATGAGTTAAGTAAGCATGTGTTAAGTGATTTATGACTGGAAATAATGAGGTTGGCATGATCTTGGTATGAATCACTAATGAGGAATTGGTGGTAAATGTTGGCATGGGTTTGGTATGCGTGATAATACATACTTGGTTGTTGGAACATGATGTGTATGTGGTTAGGGAGTAATTCCATGAGCCTTTAGGTGAGACCTCATGGTAGTGCATCAGTTGGTCGGGACGTAATTCCATGACCCCTGTTAGTGGGAGTTCATGGTGGTGCCCCATCTATATAATTTAGTAAGAATTTAAGGTAAGGTTGCATCCTGACGCTCTAAGGAGTCAGTTAGTCTCACATAGAACGGATTGACTCTTGTGGTGAGATTAGCAGGAGGCCTGAAACTCATTAAGGGCTAACCTTGTGTGTGGAGCTTGAGACATTGTAACACTTAGATCGGGGGTGAGCAGCTTGGTAGAGCATGGAAATCCACCACAAGTGCAAGCATCCGCTGAATCCGACTAATTATATGTATTATATGTATCCGAATGAGTTGAGTCTGAGTCTTAGTGTATTGTTTGAAAAGTCATAACATGTTTGGTTGACATATATTGCTTAGTCTGTGAAATAGCATGTAATTGTATGATAAAATGTTTTCTACTCTAGCTTACCCTTTTGCTTGTTTGATTGCTTTGTGTGTGATCCTTCTCCTTTTGCGATGATCATCAATTTATTGATGTGAGCTGATACGAGAGGTACTCGAGGTCAACAGGCAAGGGATGATTTTGTTGCATAGTCTGCTTGGACTGGATTTCATTTTTATTTCGGCTTTTCTCTAGGGCTATGGCCCATGTACTGTTTTGTCCTTTAGTACATTATCAACTACTGTCCAATTCTTGTACTTATTTCTGTATTGGCATCTTGGTGTGCCATGTTTCCCTTTGAGTATTTTGGATAATTATATGGAGTGACGTTATACTCTGAATCTTCGTCTCTTATATTATTTGTGTGACATGTCATTTAATTAAAGTATTTATTTAAATGGGGTGTTACATTAATTAACAATTGATACTCACACGACATTCATTTAAGTGTTTTTTTCCAAAATTATAAATATGTATTATATTTAAAAAATCATATATATTTATTAAAAGAATTTAAACATAACTGCTTGACAATGGAATAATTTTAAATTTAAACCTTTAAAAAAAATCACACTGAAAATATAAGCAACTCTCACTACAAAAATAATTATCCTTTCATTAATAATGTAAAATATGATATATACAATTCAAGTAAAGATAAAGGTGTGTGAGTTGATTTGAGAGACAGTTAAGTGGAGGGACCTTATAAGATTTGGACGTGTCAAATAAAAAGTAAATAAAAAGCAACTTAGATCCACGTCAACATAAATCTGGCCCATGTCATGAGTCATGTTACAACTTTTATGTGTTCTAAATGAATCATGTTACAAATTACAACTTTTATATATATATATATATATATATATATATATATATATATATATATATATAGAGAGAGAGAGAGAGAGATTGGGGAAAATGTTACTTTATGCTTAAGAATATTTTAAAAATTATTAATTTATTTATATATAATTATAATATATTTTTTTAATCAAATAATCTTTTTATTACAATAGTTGTTATTTTAATTATATGATATATAAAATATAAGAATATCAACTTTATTGGCACATGTATAACTAATAGAATGAAAACTTTAAATATCGGTTTTTCATTAAACTTGCATAGTAATATTAAAATATATATTTTCTCATTAAACTTAACTAAACACATCTCTCAGCACAATGTGATACTTGATCAAGTATTTTAAATTTTAAAATTAATCATCAAAATTTGTTAAAAAAATTCAAATTCTTTAGATGTAAATAACTGAAATTCATTTTATGTCTAAGTTCCTTGATACACAATTTGCATTATACTCACTAACTAAGAGATGATTAGTAAAACCATTATCCATTCCTAGATACATTCATTAGGTGTTTTACTCCAAGTCAAGACAATGAAGTATTTTACTATCACAAAAAAATTCTTTAATAAGACATGGATGATATCAACCACAAACATGAAATATAAAAGTAAAACTAATGTTGAAGTAAAAAGGAGATTATATTATATTATATTATATTATATTATATATATATATATGTGTGTGTCAGCAAAATAAAATAAAATATAATTTAGTTACATCTAACTCCAACGAAAACAAGATTAATTTACAACAAAAGCAAACAAACCTCACTTTCACACATCACCAAATATGACACAAAAAAATGTTATACCCATACTTTGGAGTTACCCTACTATTAATCGCTTTATTAATCATCTCATGTCTATTGTTGCTAATTCATATAAATATAATTATTTTTATAATCCTCATATGAATAAAATTTTTTAAAATAAACTTTACATATCATACAGAGGGTTGTGAACAATATTTATACACATATAAAATTATTCATACAAAATTTTACAATGTTTTTTACCTGTAACACATTATCATATATGAAAATCACAATCACATAAGACATGGTAACTTACAATATTTTAAACAAATAGGAGTACAACTCATAATTAAATATTTAAAACAATTCACTTCTCTACTCACCACATCTAACAATATTCATTATTGTCCAATGATTTAATAATTAACAAAGACATAATGTTCAACTCCGAAAGACTCATATGTTGAATAGACTCAGGGATTCTGCACCTATCATATGACCTATCGGTAGATTATGACCTACAACCTAACTCCATTAACCTAATATCTCATGGACTAAGTTGTCTTCATGTGATAAGGTAAATATCTTTACCATCTACGATTTTATACCTCCCCTTCATAACCTCCATCGACTTTTGCCACATAATATCTTTCTCTATGTGAGTTCGATAATTAGTGAAGTTAGGATTATATCCTTCAAAATCATCATTCAATACATACCCTATAATCACACAACATAACATTTTTCTCCTTAGAAATAACTATATCCACATCACAATGATACACACACACAAAGAGACAAATACACAGACAGACAAACACATCCACCCGCCTACATACACATATATTGACTCTACTTAGTCCTGCACTCCTCTCAATAGATCATGTCATAAGTCACGACTTTACTAAACCCCACTTTTCATGCATTTTCATCTCACACAAAAACATTTACACTAAATTTTCATCAAAATTTCCTCTCTCACTCAACAAACCTATGCACTCATCTAGTGAAGTTATCATCTCGCAAGTGTATTGTTTAACGATTACTTGGTTCACTTGGCGTCCAATTTCTTTTGTGCTCATTAGATTCTTAGAAATCAATTTTTGATTAACAAGGGAATTGAATTGCCTAGCAAACAAGTATTGGAATAAAAAGTCTCACAAAATTTGGTCAACAAAACCATACCTCATTCAACAACCTAACTACCTTGAGGTCTCTAGATTTTCACAAGACATTTTTTGCTTAACAATGATATCATTCACTCAACGATTGAAACCCTTGGGAGCTAAATCCGCTAAGCTCACCTAATGATAACTAGCCCAACAAGTTTGACTTGCCCAACGAGTACATTGTTTAACAAGTACGGATTGTTTTACTTAGAAAATTAATAGGCATATCAATTTGGCATTATTAGTCTCCACTTGAGTTTTTATCTCTTAATAATTAAAAATTAAAAAGTGAATTTTAAATTTAACTCAATTTTACAAAATCAATATACAAGATAAAATTTGCTGTAAATTCGCCTTATCTACTCGGTATGAGAATTCAGACAATTATCTAGAGTACTTAAAATATTCATTGTAAATTCGCCATATCTACTCGGTATGAGAATTCAGACAATTATCTAGAATACTTAAAATATTCATTAAATATTATGTCTCATTTCCTTAACTTTTACATTTAGTAGGTTATGTTTGGAAATAGTTTCGAATAACTTGTAGAAGTTCATGTTTAGTCGTCGTATCTCTAAATGCATGAATGTTTTAGGTTATGCTTATAGTTGCTTATTTACATCCTGTAAATCAGCTTCTGCCAGTAATTTGTATTGATTAATGTATTCATGCTTAATTTTTTTTTTTCACCAAAGATGTAATTATATTATACTCAAAGTTTATATATATGTCCTAGAAATCTCGGTACAAGTTAAGATAATATGTATTTGGGTGTTACAAAAAAATTATATATTTATTGAAAAGTTATGAAATTTCTCATATTTAGCTTTCTTTTTTCTTTTCATTTTAGAAAGGAGATGAAAGTAAATGTTTTTTCATTGACACTCCATCGTGGAAAAAAAGCATGGTAAGCAGGTAGAGTAGAAAGGTTTTGTTTTTCGAGATGAAAACGTTGAGTTATTCTTGTATTGTAAGGTTGGAGATAATTACAATACTAATTTTTATGTTGTTTGATCTATTCACATGTATATATTTAAAGTAGTGGGCAATTTAAAAACTTTTTTTATATTTATGTTGGTTGCTTGCAGTGTTGGTAATCTAAATATATGCTGGTTAATAATTAATGCTAATCAACTATCTGTTGACTTATTAATTCATTTTTGTCTTGTGAAATTTATATTACTTTTAAATGCAGTTAATGCATATAGAAGGGTTGATAGTAAATGAATGCATAAATTAATGACATTTCATAATAATTGAAACTTAATAGTCATTACCAACGTAGGTACAACACAAAATAAATACAATATAAATAGAGTATGTGTAAAGACTACAAAATAAAGTATGCAAACTAACCGAAGTTATTTTAAAGGCATTACAAATAATAATAAAAAAGCATGAAGCAAAGGTCTTCAATCCATTTTCCATCAAGTTGAACATTGAGGTTTGGATTTCATATCGTTCAAATTTTAGCCTGAATGATTTGTATTGGGTATAATATTTATTATAAAGCCACAAATTACAAATATTTGTGTATTTTCTTTCACTTAAAACTGTAAAATGTGACTTGATTCACTTGAACTTTCTTCATGAAATAATTAATATTTATTTTTTAATTGGTATAGCTGGATGGGTCTATTTCAAACTAATTGGTTGTATTTGTAATAATGGTGAGTATATGTCTTTAAGATATATGACATGACTTTCACTCCTTAAAAGTGTATGATTTTCAATTTGGGTTGACTTAATAATATAAATTGATTTGATATTTAATTTTAATTTATATTGAATTTTTAACATGGAAAATGGTGAAACATAAACATTTTCTATACAAAATTAAATGTTCATAAATAGTTCGATGAGTTTGGGTGACAACGTATTTTAATAAATTTTATTAGAATAAATAAAAATACCACAATAACAAAAATTAACTTTAATTTATTCTAATAAAATCAATTTGTGATATAAAATTTATTTTAAATATATTATAAATTAATTTTACTTTTAGAGGATAAGAGATATCTATATATCAAATTTTTGCAGTTAATATTCGTTCTCATTTGGACGAACATTCTTAGAAGCTATTGTTTTCCTATAGTCACCTTCACCTCCGGTTGACCACTTTTCTTCCTTGACCCATAAAAATGCAATATACCAATCAAAACACTCCATCAATATTCTTTTTAAATCATGTTTTAATCGATTTAGATTATCTGTTTAATTTTTCTGTGTTATTTATTTGTTGTGTTATCAAATTATATTAATAAACATTGATTTTGTTATTTTAAAATATATTAAAGTATTTTTGAAGAAGAAACATTAATGCATTTAGATAATAACACAAAAAAGTTTAATAAAAAATCTGAACCTGTTTTAACTAATTTATTACATGTATCAGAATAAGCTCCCCAGTCAAGGGTAAAAAGTTTCCGACCCAAGTTCATTCAAGAGTCCTTATTATGAATAACCATCACATTCCTGAGTTATTGTATTATTTGGGTTAGAGCGTTTGAGCTCCATAACAGTTTTGTCTTTAAAAGACACTTCAAAAAATATAAAAAAGTAGGAGTACTTAAACTTCGTTTGACCTCGACTCCTAAACGTGAAACTTATTGGGTGTACCCGATAAGTTCTTCTTTGTGACTCGTCTCTTGTATTAACAACTTCTTCACATTCTTTAAAACATAATAAGCACATTACTAAAGTAGACAACATGTTTTTAGCATCCATAGTTTAAACCACTAACTTCAAAATCTCCAAAACACACATTTTACATTATCAGCTTAAATAAAACTTAACTTTGATAAAGAAGCATAAAACCCACAACTGAATACTTATATATCATTTCGTCTTTCTTAATTCACAAGGAATGGAAGACGTCAGACATGAAGTCAAACAACGTAAATACACTAAATTAGCTACATCGGATGTTTATGTTTAGTGGACATCAAAGATCACATTAGTGTCACATCACTTTGTTATTATTAATATTGCTAAAAGAAAGGACTGAATGTCTAATGTTGAAAACATAAAGTACAATTCTAAAACATTGAGTATTAAAATGGAAAATGTGTAAAACATAAGGGAGAAAAATAATATTTTACTCCAAAAGAAAGAAATAATTAAGTAAAATATATAAAAAAGATAAAAAAAAATTGAATGGGCTCATAATGTTTTATCTAGTTATTTTATCCGGTTAAAACCAATAAATATGCTAGGAGAAAAAAAAAATCAACGTCGAATAAATGATTACTTCTACAAAGTAACTCTCAAGAATTTCTTTTTGTGTGACAAAGATTAAAGTACATTATATATTAATCCACAAGTCATCATTTTCAATAAAATATGATTATAAATTGTAAATAAATTATTCTCTTTCAATCACGTTTTTTATGTTGGTTTATAAGTATAATAACCATTATTATAAACTTTATCATTAGTAAAGAAAATGTACATAAGGTGATATTTCAAAAATATTGTATATGCGAGGTTATGAAAATTAGAAAACATTATGTTTCAAAAAGATGTATTAGCATAACATTTGGTATACCTTAAAATAAAATTTTATTTTATTTGGAATGTTAAAAAAAAATAGTTTATTTACGAAGAAAAAATATACGGAATTCCTTTTTATGAAGAAAATGTAGCAACTTAGTTATAAAACGATTAACGCGTAGGATTAATTGTTTTTATTAAATCTAAACTTTTTTTTTGTCCGATAGTTTGGAAATATCCTTTTTATTACTTGATTAAAACATATATACAAAGTCTCAACTTCAATTTAGGTACATATGCATTTCATTTTTTTCTTTTCATATATTTGATTGTGGTAGATTAATTCTAATTGATTTTATGTTTGTTGTGTACTTGAAGATCAATGTTAAATACCATTCAGAATTTTGTAAGGAGGAATGGAATTTTTTGAATGCGTATTAGTTAAGTACAAAGTGATGTCTTTTTGAATGCGATAACAAAATTCTTCTCCAAGCGAGATATACATTCATCATATGTGATATTATTTAGCAAAGTTTTTGTAAAATGGATTAAAGTTTGATCCATTCAAATTACATGTATCAAGAATACGAGAACAAAGTTAGATAGTAGATACATGAACATATTTTCTTTAATGAATTTGAAAAATTACATGATATGGACATGTAGAAGTACTAATACTAAGGAGGATAACACTTTAAAAGATTGAATGAAGAACATACTTTATTATGTGGATCAAGAGTTTACCTATATGTATAATAGATTGAAGAGTAATTTAAGAGACATTTTTGTATCTCAGGTGCATAAAATTCACAATAGTGTGGTGTCATCTTATATCTTGTGATTTGGAAGAAAAATATAAATGAAATAATAAAACTACAATTAAAAGATACTATCAAACATTCTAATAGACTAATTATATCATGTGAAGAAAATACTTTATCTGATAACAAGTTTGAAAAAAATAAAAGTTATATTTATTATAATGACTGGATACTGTATACAAAAAAGTTTAAATTTTTATACAAAATAAAATATCATGCCACTACAAAATAAAAATAAAAATTATGATATCTTCCTTTAAAGTTGAAACAATTATTTACTAATGAAAAATGAAAAAATCTTATGTATAATAAAAGAAAAAAAAATGAGATCATTACATTTTTCTTTATATTATAAGTTATAATATCTAACTTCAAAGTGAAAGTTTTATTACATTTACTCTCTCAATTTACACAACATTAATTCTGTCATTTGGATATACATTTTATATTTGTTCTTTACAAATTATGAAAACTATATCTCTCACCGAATACTAACTATTTTCTTTCTTTTTTTTTTTTTTTAATATATATACTGGTATTTTCGTTACCTCTTTTACAAAATATGAATATTAAGTTATTCTATCTAAATTTATAACAAATAGATATTTTTAAATGTATTAAATATAGTATAATTAAAATTGGAAATAAATAATTCATATCACAATGCAATATTGTTTCTACCATTAGTTATTTATTTTAAAAATTACAATTCAATTTAGAAACAAAAGATTTTGAAAATAGTAGATCAAATAAAAAAAAAAAAACTTAAAAAGGCTTTCCTCAAAGCAAAGCACCTAAAAATGCTATCATTAGTTAATGCTCTCACATAAAATAATTTTAATATATTAAAGTAAATACTTGATTTTATAAACAATTTACTTTTTTATAGTTTAAAATAGCAACGTTAAAAAATTTAAGTTGATTACTATTACTCAGACCAACATTTTTATTGTTTATTTTCACTTCTACCTATGCTCATTTACATCATATCATAATAAAAGAAAAATTAATAATAATTTTGAATAATCCTATGTCCTAATTCTATACAATATAATACTTTACTAACATAAAAATCAATTATACCTTCATGTCACAAGCAACACATATTTAAATGACTCATAGACATATTTATTCTATACATAATTCTGAATTTATGCATTAAATAGGATTTTAGAATTCATACACTTACTTTGAGATTATAAAAGAAATGTCATGACCAGCCTTGATTTACATGGTTTCAATCATAATAAGGTAAATTCACTTATAGCTTCCTGAAAAAAGGGGTTTCTATCTCGAATTCCATTATAGAAACCTCCATCAACTCTCGTTACCTAGACTTCATTTTCTATATAATTATAGGAGTCTAACCGAATTAGGATGACTTCTCAATAAACATTCCAAATCACACCTTTAATATAGGCCTAATTAAGTTTGAAGTTCTTGATAATTTGAAAACTTTGAATTGAGTCTCCATTGGTTTGGTCATTGAGAGATTGTGGTTCTATACACATATAGGACATTTGACACCATTTTTAACATAAAACCTTAAGACAATGAGTCTTTCATCTTATATAACAATCTCCCCTCAAAAATGAGTTTTTTTTTTTTTCATATAGTATATTCAAAACTTTAAGATAATGAGTTCATGAGTCTTTCATCTTATATAGTATTTAATTTTGTCTTTTCTACTTAATGTTCAACTTTGTTGACACTTGAATTATTTCCAACAACTTAATAATATGATTGTTAATTGAGCCTTAACTCGTCTTGTCATCTTGCTTAGTTGTTATCACATTATTTTATAATTTTGTAATTTATGATTTAATAACATATACATTACATCTACATCATCAAGTTACAAAAAAAAAAAAAAAATCAAATAACATATACTCAATTATAGAATATGATTTCTTCAAAAAAATTGAATACAGCATACAAATTTATTAACGTCGAAACTTTCAAAATTTATTAACGTCGAAACTTTCAAAATTTCTTAAGGACTTAAAACTTAATTAAATTTTAAATATTTATTTAAATTGTAATTGTAATTTTTTTAATATAATTATTCATTCGTTATAATTTAATTTTTTATTGTATGTTTTGATTACCAAACAAAACAAAAGTTTTTATAATAATTTTTTTTTAACAAAATTATTACAATTTTTTTTTTTTTATAAATGAGATCATTTTTAGGAGTTTTTATTATCATTATTATTAATTATTAGTTATTATTATTATTATTGTAACATGTCTTATCTTAATTTCACGTATTGGATATTTATTTATTTAAATTTTATTTTATTTTGATTACCAATTTGTTAAAAAATAACTTAATGTGTACACTTCACTCAACATCTTAATTACTTTTATTCTAATTTTATTTGTAAACTTAATTTTCTGATCGTTTAAATATTTTAATCTATCATTTTTTTTTAAATTGAACTTCGATAATTATTTATAATATTATGAGTAACTAAGAGGATTTATACTCGGAAATCATGATTACTGTTAATACAATTATAGAAATTATTACACAGTTTGTGTTTGGATTGAAGAGTAAATTTCACGAAGTATAGATGGGTGAATTTGAGGAAAAAAGGAAAAAGAGAAGTGAGAATGAAGTTATTTAGATTAAGAGTATGTTTGGATTAGAAGATGAATTTGAAAGAGTAAATTTGAATTAATTTGATAGAAGAAAGAGGTGAAGTTAGAGTTGTTTGGATTAAGTAAAAAATTATGTGATTTAAATAAATTTGAGATGAAAAATTATGAAAATTTGTGTATGATATATTTAAAAAAATATTATAATGTGATAATATTAGATGTTTGTCAAATTATCCTTCAGTAAAATTGTGATATATATTATTATTATATTCATTATTATTATTTTATAATTTTATTCTAATTATTATAATTTTATTGTAATTAAGCCATAAACTAATTATATTTATTATATTTTTATTATCTTTATTAATAATATTTTAATTTTTGTATTATTGGAGAGTGTAGCGCTTCCTCCTTCGTCATTTTGTCTTCTCTATTACGGAGAAGCAACTTAGCCCCTCAACCAACAAGTTTTCTACAAGGGATTCCATGTAATTTGATGGAGCATCCACTTAAAAAATAAGATTAAAGTTGTCTAAATATTATTATACATGTAAAATTCATCACATTTCTTCTCACAGCTAGGGTCACAAACTACGATCCGCGTTTTTGCATCTGCTCTATCAAATAATTTTGTTTATTATTTTTTTTATCTTTTATATTTTGGATATCTTTTTATATTTTTAGATATCTATTGATATTTTGAATATATTTTAATATTTCTTTTCCACTTTTTCAATTATTAATAAAATTAGTTTATTAAAGAGAGGTCTATCACCATTGTAATCACTTTTTCACTTAATAAAATTAGTTTATTAATAAAATTAATTTATTAAAAAGATGATTCTCTCGGCTTATACCTCAAAATTATTATCAAAGACAATGATCTTTGCGGTGAATCTTTCTTTGTTTATCAATATGTTAGATATTGTGGCGGATTCTATTTTTGTCTTATTTCGCATTTTTTAATAGTCGACACTCATAAAAAATACAACCTAAAAGATTTGAGATGAAAACTTATAAAAATTAGTGAATGATGTGATATATTTAATAGATTAAAAAATGATTTAGTGTTAAGAATGAAATATTATTATTATTATTATTATTATTATTATATTTATTATTATTATATTTATTTTATTATTTATTACTAGTATTTATAATTATTTTTTATTAATGATATCATTATTTGTTTTATTATATTATTATTTGATTTAATATATTCTATTTGATTTTAATCAATTAGATTTATTTATTTAATAATTATAAGTTGGTTTTTAATATAAAAGTTATAAAAAGAACATACTTACCCCTCAAATCTTTCTATTGTTTTACGTAATTTGTTGTCTGGATTTTCTAACTTTCTTTTACATTTCTGCACTTATAAACTTTCCATTTGAAAAAAATAAACAAACTGTAAGATATTTGATTAATAAATATTATTGAAAATATTTATATAACTTTTTACAAGCTAAAGGGTTATATGTTCTTTTTCAATTTTAATATTTTCCTGCATTGACTAATTTAATAAAAATAATATGATATTCTTTTAAACTTGGTTTTATTGTTCACCTAAATAATTTAGATATGAAAATTATTTTATATAAGAATATTGTTTACAAAATCATTATCATGAAAAATATTAACGTAAACACTTTATGTTTGAATTTTTATTATATTCTAAGTTAATGAGACACGCAAGTTGATTAAGTTAATATATAAGAACAGAAAGAGAATAGTAAAAAATAACTGAATGAACTATAAATATAAATATAAATATAATATAATATAATAAAGAAACAAAATAGAAGAGAAAAAAATATAACAATTTTATACAAAATATTTTAAAATAGAAGTTATTATAAAAAAATAGATAAAAAAATTATTTTTAAAAAATTTAATTAATAATTATATCTCTTATATTTTTACAATCTCTATAAAATTATAAAATTTTAACCGTTATAATGTTTTATATTATAATTATATGACTCGTAATATTTTATATCACAATATGACTTTTAAATTTTATATGTCTGTATCCCATTTAAATTTAAATTTGTATCAAATTTTTAATGATGTATATTTTAGTGAATGTTTAATATATATATATATATATATATATATATATATATATATATAAACGTATACATTTTCAATTTTTAAAAGTTATATTTTCAAAATAAGTAAATCAAATGTAGAAAATGTTATTTTCCAATTTTATATCTTTTAAAAACTAAAATAATTCATCCTATTAATATTATAATATAAGTTAATTATTCTAAACTAAAATATAATTTATATTTTAAAATATTTAATACATTTTTCATTGTAATATAAGTTATATATTTAAAAATCTTTATTCATTGAAAAAAACTAATTAAGCTAATTACAGATTTTTGGTTAGGTGAAAGCAATCATCCACCTAATGGCACAAAGCATGACATACATTAAACCCGAGAGAGAATACCAAGGTAAAAAGAAGAACAAATGAAGGATATAAAGGTAATTTGACGTTGCACCTATGTGCTAGAGATAATGATGATGATACTGATGCACAAAGATATTGATGATGAGATAACATCATTATGAATGATGATCAACAGCATGGTGCATGTGCATAACGAGAGTGGAATGGTATTTGACTTCTTGTTTCGAGAGGAGGAGGAAGAGAGAGAAAGGGAATAGAAGGGAAAAGAAAGGACCAAAGAATGAAGAAAATTCAATCGGATCGAATACAATCTTGACGTCCGCAATGACCCTTTCTCTCTCTACATTTTCTCTCTCTAGAACACACGCCATGAAGCAGCAGCAGCAACAACAACAACAGTGCGTTTCACTGAGATTAAAGAAGATGCTGCTGCTTCTGCACTGAGAAAACCCTAGACACTTATACTGGATGCGAACTCGTAAATCCCAAGTGCAAAGTTCTACGCTTTTCCTTCATTCTCACTTTGTTGATCACTCACCGGATTCTGTCGCTGTTCAATTTCGCAAATTTCAACTCTCGGTGAGTCATGGCAACTGTTAACGTTACACTTTAGACGTTTGACCTTTTTGCCTATGTTTCTGTCCCTGTTTTTCTTAATACTGCGCCCCATTTGTCTCATTTGTAGCTCTGGATCGCTGATTCGCTTAAGCTAAGCTTCGATCGGCTGCTATTTTTGTAACTACTTTGATGAAGTTTATGCTTTACACTTTTTCCCCCTTTTTTCAATTAAGCTTGGACTTTTAAAAAATGGTAATTCTTCGGGTTTTATTGATTTTGGTGTGAGATGTGTGCTAATTTGATTGATTTTTTTTCCTTTAATTTATAAAGTTTCTTTTGTTTTAGTGTTTAGTGTGATAATATTGTGTGTTGAAATTTTGGGGCCTTGTTTTTTGTTAATGGTTTTTCTTGGGTATTATTGTGTGCACTGATGGATGGGTTGGATCTGAGAAGTCATGTGTTGTACAGAGATTCATGCGAGAGCTGTTTGGAGGTTGCTCCTTTAAGGGAGGTAGCGCAATTGTAATGTTCAGAATCAAAGAATGTTTCTTGGTTTTGGTTTTCTTTGGTGTATGGCTTGTGTTTGGTAAAACTCAGCACCACGTACTTCTGTTGGATCACAGAGAAGACTTTTGCCTTGAACTCGGGGTTGAAGTAGTACTTTCTGGGTTGAGCGTTGTGAACGTGCCCAGTTTCTCACAAGCTGTTGTGTAATTGTACTTTGTTGAACTTGTGTTTTAAGTAACTTAGTTGTTATGCTTAGGTGATTGCTTGAAGGCCGTGACATTGAAAGATGGTGCCTCCGGGGCCACCCACTCCCATTGGTGGTGCCCAGTCTGTTTCACCCTCTCTTTTAAGATCAAATTCTGGAATGCTAGGAGCTCAAGGGGGTCCCATGCCGTCGCAGACATCTTTCCCTTCACTTGTGTCGCCGCGTACTCAGTTCAACAACATGAACATTCTAGGAAATATGTCCAATGTGACTTCCATCCTGAATCAAACTTTCCCAAATGGAGCTCCGAATCCTGGGCTATCTGGTCCAGGAAGTAGCCAACGTGGAGCAATTGATACCGGAGCTGAAACAGATCCACTCTCCACTGTTGGTAATGGAATGAGCTTCAATAATTCTTCTTCCACGTTTGTACAGTCAAATATAGTAAATGCTGCTTCCTCTGGTCAAGGTCAGGGTCAACAATTTTCAAACCCTTCTAGTAACCAGATGTTGCCTGATCAACAACATTCCCAACAGCTTGAACAGCAAAATTTCCAACACAGTCAGCAGTCAATGCAACAGTTCTCTGGTCCTCTAAATACACAGCAGCTGCCTCCGCAGCAACATTTTCAATCAATTCGAGGAGGTATAGGTGGCATGGGACCTGTAAAGCTAGAGCCCCAGGTAAGCAACGATCAACTTGGACAGCAGCAGCAGCCGTTGCAATCTTTAAGGAGCCTTTCTTCAGTTAAATTGGAGCCACAACAAATGCAGACGATGAGAACACTGGGGCCTGTTAAAATGGAGCCTCAGCATTCTGATCAACCATTATTTTTGCAGCAGCAACAACAACAGCAACAACAGCAACAACAATTCCTCCACATGTCAAGTCAATCATCCCAGGCTGCTGCTGCCCAGATCAATCTTTTGCGCCAGCACAGGCTTTTACAGTTACAACAACAACACCAGCAGCAACAACTCTTGAAGGCGATGCCTCAGCAACGGTCCCAGCTACCACAGCAATTTCAACAGCAGAACATGCTAATGAGATCTGTGAAACCAGCTTATGAACCCGGAATGTGTGCTAGGCGGCTGACACATTACATGTATCAGCAACAACATAGACCTGAAGTAAGAACCAACTATGATCCTATGTATTGATCATATTCTATTTGTGCATATCATATGTCTTATTAGAGATATTTTCAATTTGATTTCATGCAGGATAACAATATTGAGTTCTGGAGAAAGTTTGTTGCTGAGTATTTTGCTCCTAATGCCAAGAAGAAATGGTGTGTTTCTATGTATGGAAGTGGAAGACAAACAACTGGAGTTTTCCCTCAGGTATGTTCGTAGAGAAAACCTTATAAATCAAATTGTTTGTCTTATTAATTCGTAGTCCTGTATAGCCCTATCTACGTTTATGAATTAATCATTTGATTGCATGATTGATTGTACATTTATCGTGATTTTGTTGTCATGATTTCCATATAATGTCTCTTTAGGACTTCAGTAACAAATTGCTTTGAATGTTGCAATGGCTAGATTCTGGAATTGAAGGAACCAAATATAGTAGTTTCATTGTTGCCAAGTGTCAGTTTAACGTTACAGATGAATTCTTTAAATATTTTCAGGATGTATGGCACTGCGAAATATGTAATCGCAAGCCTGGACGTGGTTTTGGTAAGTTTTCGTTTTTGAGGTTATTTTTCTTGTATATCCCTGTTCAGTCTACTTTTTGGTTCTTTTCTGTTTGAATGTTACCATCTTAAAATATGTGAAGTTCTTATTGCCTTTCTGAAAGGTCATTCTTTTTTTTTTTTTTCCAGAAGCCACTGTTGAGGTTCTTCCCCGACTTTTCAAGATAAAGTATGAAAGCGGTACTTTGGAAGAACTGCTTTATGTTGACATGCCTCGTGAATATCATAATTCGTCTGGTCAGATTGTTCTAGATTATGCTAAAGCAATACAAGAAAGCGTTTTTGAGCAACTTCGTGTTGTTCGTGATGGTCAACTTCGAATAGTTTTCTCTCCAGACCTGAAGGTTATATATAGAAATATTAACATTAAAATAATTTAATAGCTTATTTGTGATTGTCATTATTGATTTTCTTTATATGAAAGACAGATTAATGTTTCATGTTTGTTATTTCATTTGCAGATTTGTTCTTGGGAATTTTGTGCTCGGCGCCATGAAGAGCTCATACCCAGGAGATTGTTAATACCACAGGTTGCCATTAAATGCATTCTGACGGGACTTTGTATTTACAACTATTAGACCATCTGTGTATTTAAATAGACAAACATACTTTGCTGATTGATGTTGATTAATGAGCCCATTTACTCTTTGTTGGTTTTTATTAGTCTTGATAAATTTTTTCCCGTTACTGTAGGTGTGCAGTTAGTTTTCAGATTGACATTTGATGATATCTATGCTGTGGTCTATGGGTTCCCAGTCTTGTTGCTAGTAGTATGATTATTATTTGTTAGGAATGCCTTTTGTAATGCTGTAGAAATTGACAGAATAGCTCTTTGGTATGCATTTAGATATTATACATTATGGTATTTTCTTATCTTATTATTATTATTATTATTATGATATACAGGTTAGCCAGCTTGGAGCAGTTGCACAGAAATACCAGGCTTTTACTCAAAATGCAACACCAAATATATCTGTTCCAGAATTACAAAATAACTGCAATTTGTAAGTCAATTTTCCCATTAACCTTTTTGTTAATTATTGTGTCTTTTATTAATTTTTATTGAAAACTTAATAATTTTTTGTTTTAATTATCTTGTACCTTTCTTATTGCAAGACCATGGAATGGGGACATGACATACTTTCTTTACCCTTCTGAATTCAATTCATATAATGTTTGGCCGTGCTTATCTACATAGCCAACTCTAACTGGAGTTGCTTCTGCTGTTTTTACAAATAAGAATCTGTTCTTTTTAGATTGCAACACTATCGGAGCTCATTGAGTTGGACTCCTTATGTAAGAACATTTCTTACATAAGGACTGTGTTCTTGTCATAAAAAACATTGTTTTTAGTTTCAGATTCAACATAAGAAAATAGCTATAGTTTACCTTCTCCGTTGGAGTCTCATTGATGACCTTCTCTGTCAGCTTCTTCTGTGTTTGTGAAGCAGTGTTGTCAGGATTGTGATTAAAATCTTGAATTTGCTTGATTTGGCAATCTTGCTTCCTGTTAACATGCTGGATTTGAGTAAGATCATGAGGTTGTAGGATGTAAACAACAACCAAATAGGATTGGAATGAAGTGGTATAATTGGTTCTCTCTGGTATTGCCAGCTCTGTTTTTTGGGTTGGGCTACGTGACCTGGTTTTCCTCAAGTTTGTTTTAATGGATTTTTTTGTTGTCCTAATTTGATAATTTCTGCTTCTCCCCCTTTTTAGATCCGCACAAATTGTATCTATCTTTTAGCTCTACCCATCATCGATCCTCTGTCTCTTGTCCACTGTCTATAATTTAAATTACACTTGTCCTTTTACTTGACCTCTTTTTGTCTTAATTAGGTTTTACTTTTCATGTAAGTTTGTTTTCTTTTCTTTTAATATTTTTATACACTTCTTTTCCAGGTTTGTTGCATCAGCCCGTCAGTTGGCTAAAGCCTTAGAAGTACCATTGGTTAATGATTTAGGATACACAAAGAGATATGTGCGCTGCCTACAGGTAGTGTTTTAAGACATTGCTTACCCCCTGTATTTTTAGTGTTTAATTTCAATATATATGTTATTGTGAGAAATTGTGTATTTATTTCCTTTTAATGTTTCAAATTGCATTTGGTTTCTTTTTCTGGATCTACTGTGTCTTTTTGTGTTACCATCATATCCCTGACTGTTGAATTTGTGAACAGAACAACCCATTTTCCCTTGGTTGTTGTGATAGAGAAGCCTTGGTTTTTTTTTTTCTTTCTCTCAGTGTGACTGCAAATATTGGTTTGTGTTAATGTTTTAATAAGATCTCCCGAGAGATGAGTTGCGGCCCAGTAATCACTGGTTGGTTCATGTTTGATTGTGCATTTAGAATTTTATAGATAAACAGACTTCTGGAAGAGTGATTATCAAGGGCTAAATTCAGTATTTGCAAGAGAATAAATGATACATTAATCAGAAAATTGAGTTTCATTTCTATAATAATCTCCAATGAACTCTATTCGTACAGAGTGAATACAAAAAACTTAGTTTATTGTTTCTTGTTTATACTGCAGATATCAGAAGTTGTAAATAGTATGAAAGACTTGATAGATTACAGCAGGGAAACTGAGACTGGACCTATGGGTAAGTCAACAATTTACTTGTTTATTTCCCATTTTTAAGCCTGGACACAAATGTGTGTCCGTAAATAATCCTTTATTTTGAGAAGAGAACTCTGTTCCTTGCACTGTTGTAATTTTGGTTTTACCATTTATATTTTCCAATTAAAAAATTGCATTGTGTAGAAATTGTAAGTCTTGTGATGCATTAAATTTCCTACTTGACCTTTATACATTACAGTTTAGAATTGTGTTTTGGATATCATTTTTTGTCTCAACATAGTCCACTTGATTGATATTTGAGGAGCATGCATCAACCTTTCTAAGCTGCGCCTGGTAATGGAATCAATTCCAGATGAAGTTTCCTTCTGACAAAAAGGGTTGTTGAAGATACAACGATAGAGGATTGATTGTTCATGATCTGGTTAAGAGGTGGTCCTGGGGATTCAAGTTGTAAATGTGTAGCTGTACTTGAAAAGCCTACTGATAACTGTTGTTAAATGTTAGGGTCTGTCTCTGGATTTTAGGGATAGTGGAGGAAACTTTTGTGGAAGATTGATATAAGTTTCAGTGTTTGGTTTGGAAGTATGTGAGATGGAATAAATTCTTCTCGAGCCTGCACGAAGTTTACCTTTTATGGTCAAGACAGAAAGAAATAGCAATTTAATTTCTGTATACTCTGCCGGACTGATTTATGCATATAGAGAAATTGCAACGTAGTCCCTCTTGTTATTTTGCTTTGGAATCTGGCTTGGAGATGTTGTTGGTATGATAATAATGATAAATATATGTTGAAGGGGGTCAAGAGTGGATAATTGGAGTTCACCTCGTAAAGATTATTTGTTTGAGTTTACCATTAGGCTATTTCAGCTTGAGATTCGAGACTGTTATTTTTGAGGAAAGACTTTTCCTTTTGTTAGCTGTTTTACTTTGTTCTTGAATCCTGTTTCTGTATCTTGGTATTGATGTCTCTGACTTCCTAACATTAAGATATCCTTGTGTTGATTTTGGGGGGCACAGACATGTAAGATACACACACCCATTTAATATTTTCAGACAGGAAGTTTGGTAGGTTTGAGGTCATGATACTGATGAAGTTGACTGAATTCTTGACTTCGTGCTTTTTTGCCCGAAGCATTGAACCATTTTTGTTTAAGATGACATTGATTATATGAAACTAATTTTGCAGTGACATCTTTCTTTGATCCTTGCACCTAATTGGAAAATGAGTTCTAACTCTTTTCCATTATTGTTCTGTAATTTTTTCTTCATTTAATTGGACGAAAGTTTACGTCTTTGAGATAACTTGCATCTTGTTTTCTAAAAATCTTATTAATATTTTGTTTTCTTAATAATTATTTCCAGTTGTTTGATCATGATAATAGGTATAATGAAATTTCTTTGTATTATTTTTCCATCTCTCAGATAGCTTGGCAAAATTCCCTCGGAGAACAAATGGTTCATCTGGACCTCGTGGTCAAGCACAACAGCACGAAGAACAATTACAGCAGCAGCAACAACAACAAATGGTGTCCCATAATTCAAATGGTGATCAAAACTCAGTACAAGCTGCTGCGATGCAAATTGCTTCTACCAATGGTATGGTCAGTGTGAATAACAATGTCAATTCAGCATCCACATCAACCACCACAAGTACTATCGTTGGACTTCTCCACCAGAATTCAATGAATTCTAGACAACAAAATTCAATGAACAATGCAAGTAGTCCATATGGAGGCAGTTCCGTTCAGATTCCATCCCCAGGTTCATCCAATACAGTGCCACAGGCCCAGCCAAACTCATCCCCTTTTCAATCACCAACGCCATCTTCTAACAACCCGCCACAAACATCTCACCCTACTTTAACATCTGGCAATCACATGAGTACAACTAACTCAGCAGCTAATATTTCCATGCAACAGCAGCAGCCATCTATTTCTGGTGATCCTGACCCTAGTGATACTCAAAGCTCAGTCCAGAAAATCATACATGAAATGATGATGTCCTCTCAGATTAACGGCACAGGAGGAATGATCGGTGTTGGTTCTCTTGGAAATGATGTGAAAAATGTAAATGGTATTCTGCCAGTGGGTGCCAATACAGGGCTCAATGGTGGCAATGGCTTGATGGGTAATGGGTCAATGAACAGTAATTCAGGCGTTGGGGTTGGTAATTACGGCACAATGGGTCTTGGTCAATCCCCTATGCCTAATGGAATGAGAGCTGCTGTGGTGAATAATTCAATCATGAATGGAAGGGGAGGAATGGCATCTCTTGCTCGGGATCAAGCTATGAATCATCAACAGGATTTGTCAAACCAACTACTTAGTGGGCTAGGGGCAGTAAATGGTTTTAATAATCTTCAATTTGATTGGAAACCTTCTCCTTGAGAGCCTCTTTGTAGATGGTATGGGTGTTGTGGTTCTTGAAAGCTTCTCATGCAACATGGGCAATGGTATTGCCATCAGCCCCCGATGATGGCAGAGTATTTGGGTTGGGTTGGGTTGGGTAGTGATAGGGCGTAGGCCACTGTGCCAATATATGATTTTATATATAAGAAATGAAAATTTGTTGGCTGGTTGTGTGGCTGATGGGGCTCATTTTTCTTGTGAATTCAAGTGTAACGTTTTTTATTAATATTTCTTACGAGCTTTCACAAACTCATCCTTGATATACGCACACACTTGAGGAAGGTGACAAGTTTTGGGATTCAAAAAGCAGCTGGTTGTTGGGGGAATTGTAAATTATTGTCCCAAGCAATGATCAATTTGAAGTTCCTAAGCACGGGGAAGTAATCAACATTCAAACATCGAATGAGGTCTGTTTATCCAATGTAACCTTTACAAAATGAAAAAAAAGAGTACAAGTATTACTTGAAAGTGTCATGCCACTGATGAAAAGATGGTTCTTGAACATATAAACAGACACTATCTATTGCCTTATATGGCAGGGAAAAAAAATGAAAGAGAATGAAATTTGCAATGTGACTATCATCACTTCTCCCTTTACAGTCCTTTCATTTTTGACATTGTAATGCTTGCCATTATTTGTCACTCCCAGCTTATGAATCAATGTATTTTTCAATTGTCGCTGACAGTGTAGACTTGGGAACTGCACCAATTATGCTTTCTTTTTTCTCTCCATTCTTGAAGAACAGAACTGTTGGTATGCTTCTGATGCCGTACTGAGTTGCTATGTTTGGGGAGTCATCTGTGTTAAGCTTGTAGCATGCAATTTTGTCACCATATTGCTTCGCTAACTCATCGATAACAGGTGCTATCATCCTGCACGGACCACACCATGGTGCCCAAAATTCTACCAGAACAGGGGTTTCATTGGCTATCACAAGTGTTCCCCAGCTTGAGTCAGTCACCACTTTCACTGCCATGTTTGAGTACATGTATTATTTCATTATACAAAACAGCACAAAGAGAATCACTTAATTAGAGCTTCCACCTAAAAGCTTTCTTACGCCCTTTGGGAAAACTAATTCAGAAATCGGTACAAGCAAACTTATACATCGATTTCAAGATGAAATTGGAAAATCAATCTGCTACTTCATGCCAGTATATAAAGTTCTAGTTCTGGAGCTCTTCATAAAGCACCTGGCACTAGTTTTAACAATGCCAAGTCTAATTAGCCCAACCATAAAACATAGACAATTCTTTAACATTCTTTCCAATTGAAGTCTATTAAACGTTAGAAATTATAGAATACTAAGGGAGATTCATTACGACACCTACAAATTTCACAATATCTCGTAAATTGTAATCTACAATAAATATTTCAAAACATGTTAAAAATTGTACTGTTAATGTTTGAGTAAAGAATAATTCTAACTCCTCTAACACCTTGTTATAAAATATTGAAATGCATTTTAAACATTCAAAACATTGAAAACAGGGTACTGCAACTCCTAGGAGAATTCGCACTTGTAGGTGATATAGCATAGCTCTTTTATTAAACATCTTCTAAGGTTCTTTCGGAAACTAGACTATCCAATTTAACACATGCTGAAATTCCTAACACGAATTCAAATGGAAAAGCATGTAAAAGGATGGTTACTCAGTACAATTCAATAGATAGAAAGGCTCAAAGCTTGCATCTGGGATAATCACTTACCTTCATTTACCGCTTCACGAGCATTACAAACAAAACGGGATTTTCGGTAGGTTGAATAGAGAGATTGGTATGAGAGTTTTGTGTTTGGCATGGATTTCTTGAAACCTCTGTGAGTTGGGAAAACCAGCTTTTCCCTTGAAGTTGGAAAACACGGAGAAAGGCATTGGGGTGTGGCTGTGCGCACTGTGGTTACTCCTAAACACTTCTCCAGAGCCATGCTAGCTACCAACGTGCTTTTCTCTAAACTTTGTTAGAAAATACACTCCTTCCTGAACTTGTGGATAAGCTTTTCGACTTTTCGGGTTGATTATGTACTATCTATCTCCGTGTGTGGATATTATTACAAGATTGTGAGGTTCTAAGAAGGCTCAAATTCATGTGGATGTCATTTTTGTTTTCAATAAACTTTTTCTCCCACTAAAAGCTACAAATTCTTCAAAAAACTCAGGACTGCATTACCATCAAACTACCCAAAAGGAGAATAAACAGTAATTAACACCCAATTTTTTTTCGTCTGCGAGATACATAAACTTATAATTAATACGGTTTTTTTAATTTTTAATTCGCTTTTTCTAATGTTTTAAGGCCTTTTTATATCATTAAGTGGTAGATAACTATTATGTTATTTTTTTTTATCAAAATTATAGGAATTGATAACTTATTCTCTCTCTAATGCAAATAAAATTGAAAACGAGTGACATTTTTAGGAATTTTTGTTGTTGGATAAATAGTAATCTAGAATTGATGTCATATGAGCTCCATAAGATCATGTGGTTGTGAAAAGAATTGGAGGAATACAAGGTCAGAACTGGATTCAAGCAATCCACTTTTTCACTCATATTATTCAGAAACAGTAAACATCCTTATCAAGCTCCCATCATACACCATCTTTCGATTATATTTGTAAAATTTGGATTCTTTGATTAGTGAAATACATTTAATATATATGTGTAAAATATAATAATTTTATTTATGGATCGAATAAGTTTTTGTCTCTAAATTTGAACGTAAAATTAGTAGTTTATTTTTTATATAAATTTTAAAATATTTTAATCTTAACCTTACAAAATTAGATGAATATAATTATTCTAATTTAATAATATTAATTTGTTTGGATTTATTAAATAATTTTCTAAATTAATATTTAAGTCAGAACATATAATACGTTATAAATAATTCAAAATATTATTTTAAAAGACATAAAAAAATTTAAAGGTTGTATCCATTTGTTTTCGAAGTTAAAGATTAAAATTTATTAAAGTTTAGTATAGAAAATATTTTCAACTTTTGCGTTCAAGAACTAAAATGATATTTTACTATTTTTTTAATATATCAAATTCAATATTTTAAAATTATAATAAAAAATAACAAAAAAAAAAAGAAAATAGAATTTTTTTTTTCTATTTTATACGTACCACAATCACATATGGATCATATCATCTCTACCATTGCTAACTATACGGTATATCTAATAAGTCATATCATTTAGGAGTTGAGGTCAAGTGCAGTTTAAATATTTTTTTTTTCTCTTCACCTTCCGAAACGTCTTTTAAGGATAAAACCGTGACAAAGTTTCACGTTCTAAAGCGAACAATACTTTAAAAAAGCGGTCGTCGTTCCTAAGAATGGAATGAATTTCTTTTTTCATCACTAATATATTCATATTAATAAGTAAATTGATAATGTTATTGGTAACATATTAATATTTTAATAGTTGACGATATATTGATATATGTTTAATTTTCAAAATTTAAGAAAAAAATGTCACATATAAAATCAAAGTGAAGTCTATTAATAATTAAAGACAATCCAATAAGATATATTTTAAGATTTAGTTGATTATATGCCCTCGTACTTGTGTCAACGTTTTAATCTTTTTATATTACATAAAAATGTTTGAATAATGATTGATTTTAATAATAAAAAATAATTAATCATTATAATAGATAATTTAGATATTAATTTATAAACTAAAAATTATTAATAACTAATTTAAAAAAATTATAATTTATATCTAAATTAGTAATTAAAATAATATTTATTATGGACTAATATTTAAATTAGTCATGACATTAATTATAAAGATTTTGATTAACAAAGAAATTGGTATCTAACTAGAAAATTGGTTTCTAAACATATTTTTAATCACTAAAATGAGTCATTATTTAAGAGTTTTATAGTATTATTTAAAAAATTTACGTTTTAATTATGGTAAGAATATCTCTTTTTATATCTTTTAATTCTTGTTAGTTCTCTGATAATATGAAACTGCTTCAGAGTTGGAGATATAAAGATGAAAATGTTAAAAGAACTCTAAGGTGTAGTTTTGAAGTATATATAAAAAAAAATGTAACATGTATACAGAGAATAAATGATTATCTTAACCTATTTTGGACTTGCACTTTTGTCCTAATAGAAAAGGGATTATGAGCAAGAGAGAATAAGTTGCAATCTCAGAATTGTAGTCTTGATGGATACAAAAAGCAAATATCTGATATGTAGAAAAATGTTCATCTGATTCAAATTCTTAGTATGATTGTGACCAAACCACTGAACAAAGCAACATAATGTTGATGGTCCACAACATAACATGTGAACAATAATTTCTCATCAAATAAAATTACTTGCCAATAATTTGGCGCTCTTTAATCTTAAAAAAGGAAGGCTCTTTTTCTCATTTATGTTTATGAAAAACTCTCTTCCTGGGCAAACAAATTGGTGGTTGAAGGACCTTAACTCTTCTATGAGTGAACTCGTTCTTCAACAAATGTCCAACCCTTTTTTCCACAAGTTGTTATCCAAGCTGGACCAAGATGATAAATTCAATCAATTACAGTTTTGTTGATTTGTAATCTGAGACAGAGGCATATCTATCTATCTATATATTAATTATGTTGCAAAATAGTTAATCAAGTGTTAAAAAAATACATTAAATGGTTTAATACCAACCTACTGACATGAATTGTTTAGATTTATTAATTCAAGCAAATTACCTCTTTTTTTGTGTGATAACACATTACATACACAGGATGTTATCACTTTAAGTCAAAACATTAAAATAGTTTTTCTTTCCTTCTAAATTTGCTAACATGAGTATAATTTATAAAATAATGTATATAAGTGAATTCTGCTTTGAAATACGATTCATATATAAAAGGTTATGTTTTCACACCAACCTATAAATTTGTAACACGGCTTTAGGTAAGATAGTTATTGTTGTAGAGTTCATCTGGTTCATACACTTATCGAATAAACATTACATACAAACAAGAATATAAATTGTAATGGATGAAAAAGAATGAGAATTAAAACACCAGAAAAATTGAATAAGGTTTGATTAGAGTGATAATGAATTATAATTTATGTTCACCAATAAACTTGATTGAGAAAAAGTTTTGATTTTACATGGCCGAGTGGATATTTAGATTCTATAAAAAATTTTCTTCTCACTCTTTAGTCTTCAATCTGAGCTATTTTTTTTTTCGCTTTTAAGTACTCCGAAATGTGTATATGTTTGGATGTCGTCCTAATCCGAGATGAGGACGTGTATGCAAAATAATTTTCGACAATCAAATCAGGTATGTACATCAAATGATAATAACTATCGTAACGAATACGTAATTATTACTTCATAAACAATATTATTTATAGTTGATTTATGGACTTTTACCTTGTCAGGTTTAGATCGTTTTGGTAATTACCTATGTTAATCTAACTAAAAATTACAACTAAATCACTATTCCCTTAGTATAGTAAACCTCCCTCAACACTAAGTTAAAAGTCACCTCATACTTTACATAAGGTGCCTATGTATAGAGCTTAAGAGTAATTATTTAACTTAAGTCTTGTGAATCATGTCACGTATCATACAAAAAATGTGATGCTTGAAACATGTTTCGTTCTTTGCACATAGGACGTTTTGAATTCCAATACAGTGTCAACAAAATAAATCAAATATATATCGTATCAACAAAAATATCCAATTGATAATACAAATTTTAATTTACTAAATTCTAAAATTCGTCTATAAAATCGGACAATAATTTATCTTTACTAACAAAAAAAATTCATTTGTTACTAAAAAAATCTTGTAATTATATCACCATTAATAGGTAAAAATATACTTTTAAAATTTATAACTAAGATTTTTTAAAAATTACAAAATAAATTATCTTTCAATTAAATCCACTTTGATCAAATAGTTTCTAGTTAAATTGTACTAGGGCATTATTAACTTCGAAATCAATTTGTAGATGAATACATACATGGAAGTACAACTTCCTACTCAAAGATCTGATTTTAACCCATGAAAACTCAGAATTTTTCTTTTCTGGTTTCAGTCTTTTTATATTGGACTAGAATCTCCATTTTATCCTCGTTTCATCACATTCAGATTTGTTAGATTATTTAGTAAAGTGGTGATGTGTGGTTTTGGAACTTTATCATTGGATTTGGATTTATGTATATATAACTATATATTTGCATGGTTTGAACAACTGAATCAATATATCGACTATTGTATTTGGTAGGGACATTCTACCATATTTTCGGTAACTCACATTGATTTATTAAATTTGTCTTTTGATAATAAATTATAGTTCATGAGCCACTCATAATTTAAGTATGGATCGTGACATTTGGTGAAACATTTAAATGATACGATTTTTTTCCCTTCACAACTAACTTTTAATAGAGGACTCTACAAGAGCTTAAATGCTTATCATTTGAACCTTAAAATATTATAACTTTGAAAAACATTTAGTTTTGGGTATAGGGATCGAGCACCTAAACACTTAACTCTTTCTTTCTCTCTATTGTCTCTCCATTCTTACTCTCTCCTCCTACTTGGTGTTCTTTCTTCTTCCCATTCGGTTGTCCAAACGATCGGGGTACCTGTCAATTAGGTTCAAATGCTTAAGTTAGTTCAAATCTATTCGGATGACACTGTAATAAATGCGAAGTCAAAGTCCCTACCAACTTACCTTGGGGTTCTATTTATAGTTTTTTATATAGGCTCGTGATTAAGGTTTCCTTAACTGAGACCTAATTGCTTTTTAAACTTGATTACTGATCTGTTTTATTTTAACTACAAATCTTATCTTTTTAATCCGCCGCTTGACTGATGCTACCGAGTGTGCTTGCACCCAAATAGACGAATGAGAATGACAAATCATGTCAACTAGGTTGTCCGATCATAGCGAGCAACCTTCGACCGCTTGTTCTTGGACCGTTCGGTCGTGGCCTCCTTAATTCTACTCCGCATAAATTGTCACATCAACTAGTCACGACATCAAATTCCAACAGTTGGATGGTCTGTCCATAGCGAGCGGCCTTCGATCGCTTATCCTTAAACCGTTCGGTTAGGGATATTGATCGGTCCTACAATACACATTTAAAATAGGATGGCATGACTCATATGATAGGATAATTAAGTAGTAATTTGATGGTCCACCCTAACAAATAGCTTTAAAAAATGGGGGGTTTCAAGTAATTAAGTGCATATCTCATAGGAATTATGAGAAGACAAAAAAGGAGATTTTTTTTTTTACGGAAAGAACTAATAATATTTACAAAGTTAAATAAAAGTAAACACATTAGGTTATATCAGTTCATTTTTGTTTTTGAAAATTTTCAAATTAAAAAATAATTGTTACCTTTAAACATAAAGATCATCATTACTTTACACCTTTGTCCTCCTCCGCCCATGTTAGATAAAATGAAATTTTCGTTATTAGATTAAGATTGTAAGTTAGTGTACAAGTGGAGAAGCAAGCAAAGAGTAGAATAGAAACATCAGAAGTATTCTACACACTACACAAGCAAGCAAACACTACATTACCAGTACTAGAATAAGTGTGTCTACTAACATAGTTCATTATCTTGGTAACTTCCATGCCGAAGCAACGATCAAGTTTTTGTCTTCCCAACCAAAGTGAAGAGCATCCATTTCCTCCTTTATCTTGTACCTGTCACAATACATCACCTTAATGAGGTTTCGGATTTCATCAGTAACATTTGTGCTCATTGGAGATGAAGTGAAGCCAGCCATTGTGATCCTCGCTCGCCATTTTCCTGCCACTTCGTACCGTTCTATCCTATCCTCGCCCTCACATGCAACAACGTTGACAATGTCTCTGGCCAAGCACTGTCTTTCAACATTCATCCTGTCCTGGCTTTCTCTTGGAAGAGTAACATCAAGCGACTCAAACACAGCAGAGTAGTAATTGTAGGCTTCAACAAATCTAGGCAAGAAGGGGGTGGTGTTTGTGTTCACATCTTGCTCCACAACTGTCACAAGCTTTGGATTCAAGCTCTTCACCAACCGAAGAAGCTGGTCCCGTTCGTTCACGGTTGAAACACTCTCATCAGGCATGTGATGAAGCTGGAATGCAAAGTTCACCACAAGTGCTTCACCAGGACTACAGTTGAGCATTGATGGGGTCACAATGGAAGTCCTTGATGCCACTGCTCGGAACTCAAATGGTAAACCAAGTGCCTCTGCCAGTTTTTCTAGTCTTTGTCCTATGTTCTTGAGACCTCCAACAGTTCTCTGCACAGACTCTGGATCATCAACCCCTGTCAATCTAACATGTGGCTTACTTGACCTTGAAGCAAGTGTTTGGATTAGATTAATGTACTGGCTTCCTTGGTTGATGTCAAAGTCTATGATATGAATGTTCATGTCATCTTTCACTGCTTCTGTGATTGCATTGTTAGCAGCAATAAACCCAAATTTGAAACATGGGCAAACCTCAAACAGTATCTGCATGGCTGCTAGACGATCTGAAGAAGGTGGCTCCTTGCATCTCAGAGCTTTGTAAATACTTTTGCCAGATTCCGCTAGGCGAGCTGCAAGCCCCTCAACCATATAGGCGGCGATTCTTTGAGAAGGCTCTCCTTGAATTGACACCATCTGTCTGAGATTGTTTATCATGGATGATCCTTCCTCTTCGTTTCCTTCTGAAAGTGCAATAGCACATTCATAAAGCAGCTGTTTTGGGGTGTGAGAAATTTGTGATATTTCTTTGGTGCTGCTGATGCTGCTGATGCTGGAGTCTGAAGAAGAGTACTCCTTTGGTGAATCATGGAGGACCATATCCTGCATGGAATCCCACTCAGCAATGTCTGGATCAATTTCCATGCTTTGAACAGCCTCAAATATGTCTTCCTCCTCAGCCTCACTATCATCAAGCAATGCCCTCTCCAATGCTTGTAGTTTTAAACTCATTAGACCATCATTTTCACGGGAATCGAGGATTCCATTCTCCATCAAATCTGATCCAAAGTTTGCCTCATAAACATCGTGTGTCACTGTGGACATGAAAGAACAATCAAATGGGTTATTGGCAACCACAGAAGCTTCTGAACTGGCTGTAAGCTGGTAAGAAGAGGCTACATCAGGGGGGATTGAACTTCCAGAGATGCTGGAGTTCGATGGTTCTATCAGTTCTTCTGTTTGAGAGTCATGGAAGTACTTCTCATAACTCTCGCTGGAGTAAGAATCTGTGATGTAAATGCTCCTATGCTTATCAGGACCAAAAATTTGAGAGGACAAGCCTGGTCTAACATCGGTTCCCTTTAGTGAGAAGAACTTGGCATTTTTATACGGTGTGGGAGCTACATCAGCAGACCTAACTAATGACATGATTCGCCTGTTATACAATTCAAGTACAATTTTAGGCTTATAGAAACATGAATAATTAACCAGTAAAATTCTTTGAAATCTGTAGTAAATATAAGAACTATAAATATATATTTTTCCTTTCCCACCTTGAGAAATAGTACAGCAGGCAGAGTTGTTCAGTGATGTAATCTTGTTGAACCTTCTAGGATGACTGTAATCTGGTAAGAGAAACAAAAGGATATGAAAAAACAAATAAACAGGTGAACTTTCAGGTAGAAGAACTATCACTCTATGTTAATATGAAAATGAAAAAAAATACTAGAAACACTGGTGAGTTTTGTTGCCTCAGTCAACAGATATAGTAATAAAGGCATCATAAATCAGTTGGTTGATGATTCATCCTGCTGAAATTCACATAGTTTTTTTCTCTTCTGTAAAATTGAATTAGTCATATCAGTGTGGCCATGGAAAGAGGATTTGGTTGATTCTCGGATAAACCACCATGGTTGAAATTGTTCTGAATATTGTCCTACTCGGCCAACTACGAGAATGAATTTCAAATGTGTTTTTAAAAATAAGAGTTAGTTACTGGATCCAGTCAAACATGCGTTGACATGACAGGGGCCTCCTCTGTATTTGGAAAAGTAAAACAAACATTAAAAACCTCTTCTTTGCTTTATCATTTAAACTATGATCTTCGATCTGCAATCTGCAGATTCTAGAATCTGATCCACATACAAAAAACGCACTCTCGAAATCAAATCCAATGCTCTGGGAACATAAATGAAAAGAAAAAAAAAAATTGTTCGATGATTCTTCACACATTCAAATTGAAGGAAGAGATATGTGCCGTTTGCTCTTCCAACATGATATATGTTCCAGCCAGAAATCAAATTGAAATGAAATTCCTACTGCAAATACTAAGTAAGATGTTAATTATTAAGAGAAGGCTTTAAGTTCGGATAAAAGTGATAACCATGCACAAAACTCTCTTGATAGCATCTATATCTTTATTTGTCTTTAGCTTGGAGAATCACCAGCGTAAAAATTCACAGCATGTTTTGTAAGACAAAAACAAAAAGCCAATTCTTGTTTGAAATTGTAGCCCAATATAGAGTAGATAGATCAAGTGACAGTAACAGAGAAGACTTAACAAACCCTTTGGGACCAGATTGAATTTTAACAAATATCGTTTAAGAGGAAGAACTAAAGCCTTCTTTCACATTTTTTTGAAATCACATGCATGCATCACACTATAACACGTATCACCTGTTGCAGATTGAAATCAGTTTACAAGGACTGCAACAGATAGTACCATTCATCAGAAGGAGCAGTAAGTTGCAGTATTTAAAACACATCATATAGATTTTGTTGATGAAAATTAAGATGAATCACCACAGGGAGGAAGTGTACCTGTGGAATTAGAAACCAAGAAGCAGATGAGTATGAATCTCAGAACTGTGTTTAGAGAGAGAAGAGAGGTTAGAATAGGTCTTTGACTAGTGGCATAGAGATATAGCCAAGCCAAATAGCAATAACACAGTTTAAAAGTTTTCTAAAGAAGAAAGTTGGTGGATTAGGAGTTCAGGTTGGTAGAATCGCAACAAATAAGACAAATGCCAATATTAACGAGAGGGAATTTGAGAACATGTATATACTGTTAACTAACTGTTTAGAACCGAAGAAAAAACCTTTGAGTCTCATAATCATTGGACCAAAAATGGAAGTCAGTTAAGAGGAATTTAACAATCTTAATAGAAAAACACTGGAAATTACACTCCGTGTTTCTTTATGGATACGTTCAAATAATTTCAAAAAGAAAAAAAATCTTCTCTTTAAAAAGATATAAGCTACTAAAATCACTTAATAAGAAGTGTTTTTCATTTTAGTCATTTTTACTGTCATTCGTTGTTGATATCCGCGATTAATTATAGACTTTAAAAAACTGAACAAAGTTTAACATACACCTTTGGAGACTTTATATAAACTTTTTATTTCATTTTTTAAGTTATAACATATATAATAAGACAGAGGAAAGTCTTATGAAAAGAAATTAGTCATATTCATTCACACTAATTAATTAAGGTACAGGTTATCTTAACAGACCTGGATCCACTCCTGTCACTACGACACCTGTTACTGCAACATTGTTACAGTATTCTAATTTTTTTATGTTTTTCTTTTGTTACATTATATTTTTATCTATTGTCCTTGTGCGTTCTAGGAACTCCATAACAAAATGTAGAAGAAAAAAAATAGAATAAATTTCTCTGTAAATTTAACACAAATTAACATATTCATGTGTGTGTATATATATAAAAGTTGCTTTTCTACTAATGAGTAATTCTTTTTTCTTTTCCTCTGAAAGTTATACCGAAAAGAATTCTAGAAACATATTACACGTTATTGTCTCAATCCTGTTTTTTTCTTCACGGTTTGTTGAATCTTTTAATGTAAGTTAAAAAAAGTAATAAAGTTTACTGTTTTTATATAGCAAATATTTTTATGAGTAATTTAAATTCTTTGACCAGTCTCTTTATGAACAGGAGTGTGATATGTAGTTTATTTTAAGAAAAGCTGAGCTTCTGGAATTTGGTAGTGGCAAGCAAGTGGAAAATTGATGATAGACTTCCATTAAAAAGTAACAAGACTTGGATGCATTTTGCACAATGTTGCTTCTCCTTTACCCCTACGTTTCTTTCATTCTAAATATGTTTAGTCTTAATGTTAATACTGACTTAAAATCTTACACACATAAACAATGGAGGAAATTCCCACTCTATCAACAAGTGTGGTACAAATAAGTCTCTTGGCAGAGATTCATTTATTTTACTGTGCGTATTGACGTAGGGTCTCACGTCATATAACGTCACTGCTCTATTTTCAGGCGTGGAATGTGATGGAAAGGGAATGTTGCAACTTTCAATTTTATAATAGCTAAAACATTGAAAATAGTAAAGTGAAATGAACAAGATTTTGTACTTGTTGACAGAGTCAGAGTTTCACAGGGTCCTCTTCTTTCCCAACTTTCGACTTTACTTCCTGCATATACCAAGACTTTGATTTTCCTAAAATACTCTCTTTTCAGAAGATTATAATAATGGTTACAATTAAATCAAAATTACGTATTGGTGGGAATATATAACTAAATAAAATAGTTAGAATATAAGTTCAGCTTTTGCAAGATAATTCTTATTTTTGATAAATTTTTAAAGGTATGTTTTAATATTTTAAAATATGAAAAATGGACAAAATGGGTACATGCAGTAGTTTCTATGCTGTTGTTGTATGAAAAGAATCAAATGAGGCATCAATGGAGAAGTTAATAATAATTAACTGAGAATCATTATGTAGTTGAAATTGCAGAATGGCTCCAACGAGTACTGCCCACTAGCTTTAGTTTTAATAATATGAAGTCCTAATCATTTGGCCCCATCTTATCCAAATAAACCAAATCAGGGGACTTGGATTGTGGGATAAGCAAATAACAATAACTCACTAAAATTAAAAACTCATTCATCATTTTCTCTTTCCATCATCATCAAACCTTTTTAAAATTCAATCTCAGGATGAGTCTGAAAACATACACATAAGTTGTTAATGTAATGTGTTTAAGGCGAGTTTCTGGTTCATTGGTCTGGTTGGTTTTGGTTCTGCAAGGTTGATGATACTGAAATTTCTATCAGTAATGTGTTTTGCAATTTCAGTATTTTGTATGTATTTTCATTTTAGAAAATTGAGGTGGGCACAGAGAATTTGAGAAGTATTCAGCATAAGCAGCTATTAACAACAAAATAAGCTTCAAAACCTTAGTCTTCATCAGAATTCAAGATTTGGGTTGTACCAAACCAACCATATATTTGAACTTAAAACGAAGCATTGACATTATAGGAATGGAAATCGATCAGGCCAACTTTCAGAACATATGCCTTCGATCAATAATGATCAATAATGGATTGAGGTGTGAATTTGAAGAAGTAAATTTGCGTTAATTTAAATTAATTTTTAGGTAAAAATGAAATTATTTAGATCAAGAGAAAAATGGTATTGAATGAAAAATTTGTATATGATGTAATTTAATAAAATTTAATAATAATAATAATAATAATAATAATAATAATAATAATAATAACTAATACATAGCAGATAATGTGTAATGTTTCCTCCTGTTCACACTGTTGATAATAAAAAGTCTTCTCGACAAAGAAAGAAAGCACATAGAAATTAGGTTGTCTCTGACCATCCACCGCTGTATATTTTGCACACATTAGTGAGTTGGACAATGATAAGCACTGATCCAAAATATACCATTTTTTTCAAAGAAAAAAGTTCAAGAAAGTCAAAAGTGAACGCGTCAAAGGTTGTATATTTGAACAGTGTTCGATTATCTTAGAAAGCTAACGTAGAATTAAAACAACAGGCAAAATAGCTGTATGGTTTTGCCGTTTTCCTATTTTGTTTTTGTTAGGGTTTAATCGGGGACACATTTCAAAATGGTCCAGGGTTTAGAGTTCAACAATTGTTGCCTAATTATTGTTCTTATAGTATGCAATCTCTTCCCACTTATAGTGGGCTTACTCATTCACTTGCTGTAAAACCATTGAAGCCCAAGATCTTATAACTTGACAATTGAACTGGGACACAAACATGTTTCCAATTTAAACACCAAAGATGTTTTTCACAATCTTTAAGAACTGCCTAACATTGTCTTTTGGCTTACACCTACAATTCATTTCTATGATCTTCTAATACAATAATAATACATTTTTATTATGTCTACTGTACAGTAAAATTGCATTAATCTTGTGTTAGACTGTTTATATACATTAGAAATATTCTTTTGAGGTTTGTTGTTTTAGGATTGCTTATTGCATTGAAATTCAACACACACACACACACATATATATATATATATATATAAAATAAATATTCATTTTTTTCTGAGTGAGTAACACTAACATGTAAAATCTTCTTTTCTATAAGTTAATTTAACTTAACTGTCCCACACAAATATATGTAAAGTAAATAATTTATTTACAATAATTATATTGATAATTGACTTAATATCATGTTTTTTATTATATTTATATTTATTTTTTATTGATATTTAAATTATTATTTTTTAAATAATTAAGGGTTTATTTAATAATTTTAAGAAAGCTAAATATTTTATTTTTTATTAGACAATTATTATTTTATTAGATAATTTTGGAAAAAATAAGTATTTGAATTTTATTTGTGAAATATTTTGTAACTAAATGAAAATTTGATAAGATTTGAAAATATATTAAAAATATGAAAATCTCAAAAGATGATATATTATATATATATTAGGTACAATTTATTTTAGTACAAATTTCAGGAAAAATTCAGTTCTAAAAAATTTATAAATAAGTGAAAATCTCAAAAGATCTGATGAATATATAAAAAATATGAAAATCTTTCAAAGATTTATTGAGTTAAAGATGCATTATGAGATATTTAACATTATTTTTTTTCTAGTGTTCAGAACATATAGGAGTAACCAACTCTCATATCAAGGGATTGGACGTAATGTATCTTAACTCTTTGTGATTTATTCCATATATTTATTTTTCATACTCTAGTGTTCTATTTTCAATTTTAACTACATCATAACTATTGATCGCATATTGTGGGTATTTAATCATTGGACATGGTATTAGAACCTATACTAGAATAGAATAACTAATTGATTGGGCATGCATGTAGACATAGAGTTCATCATTGGTCATTCTTAACATCCGAACTTAAGGCTTAATACAAATTTTTAATAAGGAAAGGTCGAAGACATTAGGGTTCTTATTAAAGTTTAGACTTATCACTAAGATATTAAAGTTTGTTACATAGTGGTGTGAATACTAGAATTAAGAATTAGAAATATATTGTTAGTGTTTTCATATTGATTTAATGCATGAAATCCAACCCAATGAAGTCTTTATACATATAGAATTTCATCAATTTAATTGGTTTTTAGAATTAAAAATATTGCACACAAATCATAAGTAATATAGTAGATAAATTCAGATATCGTTTCTCACAAAGACTTGCATTGTTTAATAAAACCACGATTCTTTACAAATTTAGGTAAAAACTTTGAATGATAAAATAATGGTTAAATAACTCTTTCGGTCCCTCTATTTGTCAAGTAATATCAGTTTGGTCTTCAAGTTTTTTCGTTGTCTCAATTTGGTCCTCATTTTCTTATAAATGATTCAATTTGGTCATTGCCGTTAATTTTGACCAAACAATGTAAAAGTCAACGACACGTGTCAATTTCTGGTTTTTTTGAATTTTTTGAATATTTTTGAATTTTTTACACATGTCACTTCACAGTTGTGTCACGTGTCAAAATGATTTAATTTTGTTCCTTTATTTGTTTTTAGTTTCAATTTAGTCCCAATTTTTGTAAAAAATGACATCCTTAAATTGACACTCAATTTAATTTTTTTTTATAAATCTTATGATGATATTCTTAATAAAATTGACATTTTTATCAAATATTTATAGAACTAAAATAAACTTTAAAAAAATAAATAAAATATTTAAAAAACCAGATGACATGTGGCACGCCGTTAACGACATTAATATATTTTTTTTTCTGAAAGGGACTTAATTGAAACACTTCTTCAAAAGTTGGGATGAAATTGAAATTTTTTTAAAAGCGGATACCAAACTGAAACTTCCGAACGAAAGCGGATACTATTCGACTAATTAAGTCTAATAACAATAACGTTTAATTATACTTTAGATTCCTAATAAATTTGAAAATTTCCAAAATGAGTCCTCAAAATTTTAAAACTTTTATGTTACCTATATGACGTGACAGTTATCTTGCACTATCAGCTCAATTAAATACAATTAAATATCGCTGCATAATATATCGTTACAAACTACCATAATGACGATCATCACTCTCAAGGATTTGTTGATGTATTTACCTAAAATTATTCTTAGAGTTAATAAAAAGTATAATTTATAAAAATTTAAATTTTAAAAAATATATAATATTACAAAATACAAAAAATTATAAATTTATAAAATTATGAAATATAAAATAAAAATATATAATTTTATCATTTTAAAAATTTATAATTTTATAATTTAATGATGTTATAATTTTTTATAATTTTATAATCTTACAAAATATAAAGTATAAAATTATAAAATTATAGATTTATAAAATTATAAAATGATATAAATTTAGAAGTTTATAAATCGTAAAATTGAAAAATTATAAAACTAAAAACTATGAAATTATAAATTATAAAAATATATAATTTTATTTTCTATTTCATAATTTTATAAATTTACAATTTTAAAATTTTAATTTTATAAATTTATAATTTTTATTAGTTTTAAGAACAATTTTAGGTAAATACAACGACAAATTTGAAGAGATCCTTGTCATTATGGTAATTTGCATTGATGTATAATGTAGTGATATATAAGGAGAGTGACAATGCAAGATAACTGTGACTGTGATGTCAAATAGGTAACAGAAAAATCTAACGGTAGAGACTCAATTGAAATTTTTGAATTTTTGAGGACTCAACTGAAATTTCTAAATTTGATCATGGATCCAAAACATAATGAAGCATAATAATAATAATAATAATAATAATAATAATAATAATAATAATAAACTTATTTATGTTTTGAATCCCTGATAAATTTTGGAACTTTCAATAAATTTTTGTGGTATATTGAGTCCTTAAACTTTTACAATTTTTCAATTGAGTCTTTGTAATATGGTGTTGTTAATTTTTGTATGACAGTTATCTTGCACTGTCACTTTTCTTGAATGTCGGCACATAATATTTGGTTATGTGACATCCCATTTAAATAGATTAATCTACTTAATAATATATCACATGATCATAATAATGAGAAGCAATCAGATGAACATAGGATATAAGAAGGCAACCATTACAGTCATCCAGAAGTGTACTGTGAAAACAAATTTAGGCATACCACCATGCCATACAAACACAAAGGAAAGTTAACAGTTTTACAAAAGACGATGTTCCTCTAGAGCATGAGATTACAAAAAAAAGGCACTTAGGGCCATAGACTACTCCTGAGAGTCACACAACAGATCCCCTAAGCTGCACCACTGCTACCACCGGGCCTACTCCCAGAATTTCCTCCATCTGCTCCCACCAAGGGTGATCATTGCAAAAGAGAAAACACAACAGGAACATAAACATAAATGCAAGGGTAAGCTAGTGCAATTTAATCTTATCATAATATAACGGACAAGTACTTAACCATTCCTTAACATGCAACACAAGAGGCACAAAGCATCATGTTATAGCAAACAAGCAGGACACTATAACAATTATCCGGATAAATATACTAAGATCGGATTCACTGGACGCTTGCACTTGTGGTGGCCTCTACTGCTCTGCAGAGCCATTGCCAATGAGTTTCACCCTACCACACACAAGGTTAGCCTTTAAGCATCTAAGGCCATTATCCTGCCATAGACTAGAGCCTCCCGCTACTCTCACCACTTGGGTCAGTTTGCTCTACATGAGACTCACTGACCCTTTAGAGTTTCGGGATGCGGTCCTTACTTGAATCCATATCTCAATATATACACTACACGCCACCATAAAGTCTCCCCACGAGACTCATGGAATTATGCCTATTTCACACTAATCTCATGATTCGTATCTCATAACCACCACTTGTTATCTCAACATTAATTTCTCATGCACATTCTCAACCAACCAAACAAACTTTCATATATTACTCATGCTAACATACAAATTTCAGTGCATACAACTCATACAACTCATGCAATCACACCATAATCTTGCATGTTCGAGATAAATAGCCACACCCAAGGTAAACAGGAATCCAAAAACATAAATTTGCACTATTCTCGCCTGGGCTAGAAGCCCTCGCCTAAGCTACAGCGACTGTCTCGCTTAAGCTAGCCTTCTCGCCTAGGCAAGGCCTGGAACAGTGGCACCCTACGAGCATCTCGCTTGGGCGAGACTAGCTCGCCTAGGCAAGATCGCCCTTCGCCCAAAAATCAAATCCTTCGCCTGGACGAGGACGCGAGCAGAGCATACCAGGGTCTTCTTCGAGAACTCGCTTGGGCGAGTCACTCTCGCCTGAGCGAGACAATGCGTCGCTCAAAGACAAGGGTCCTCCGCCTGGGCGAGTTGCTCGAGTAGAACCTGGGCGAGTCTCAGACACTCTCGCCTAGGTGAGACGAGCTCGCTTAGGCGAGATTGACAGTACTCGCCACTGTTTCATGCATGCAGCAGGAACACACACACAAAGGAACAGACCAGATGCAAACAAGACAAGTCTCATATCACCAAAAACCTCATTCATCATTCCAAAAGCATTCAACAACCCAAAAACAACAGGAGAAATATTTTAAACGGTGAAAATAAAGCAAAAAAACTAGCTCCCCTTACCTTTGTTTTGGGTACAGAAAGCAAAAGACCCTAACTAAGGGGTATCACAGCTCTAGGAACTCGAGTAGTGAGCTGCAATCGTGCAAACCAAGACGAAACGGGGTAAATAAATGGAACCCTAACTGGCCAACATGCTCAAACCGTGAAAAGGGGTGAAGAAACAGACTAAAAACTCTAAAGTTCGACTTACCAGAAGGTACGAGATGGTTTTGTTAGCTTGGAGATAGGAGAAGACCGTGTGCCCTAGCGGAGCTCTAGCTGGAGAACGTATGAGGAACAGAAGGTTGGTTTCTACAAATGGGACAGGCAACAAAGGTTTAGGGACTAGCAAGGGTATTGGGTCCCCTAGAAGGGCTGGTCTTGGGCCTATGAAGAGGCCAAACCCAACACACATAAGACTGAAAAATGGGGCTTACAAGTTACAAGAGACCGTGGTGACGACATTTTTCCCACATATTTACTGTATTTAAAGAAAATTATTTTAAAATTTAATTTAAATTATTAAATTATTAAATTAAAGATAAGAAAATAAAAACAAATACAAATTATTAAATTATAATATATGCAATTATAAAATTATGAAATACAAAATTAGAAAATAAAAAAACTAAAAATATAAAATTACCAAAATTAACAAATTACAAAATTATAAAAATAAATAATTTCATAATTACGAAATTATAAAATATATAAATATAAAATTATATAATTATATAATTATAAAACTATAAAATTACAAAATTATGAAATTGTGAAATTATGAAAATACAAAATTTTCAAATTATCAAATAGTAATTTTTTTAATTTTGATTTTTTATAATTTTATATTTTTATAATTCATAATTTTATAGTTATATATTTAATATTTTATAATTAATATTTTTTTATTTTGAAATTTATAATTTAAGTTAAAAATATTTTTTGTTAAATACACTAAATATTTGGTAAAGATCGTCTCTTGTAACAAAATATTATGTGACAATATGTGTTAACATTAATGGAGGATGACAAATGTGACAATATGTGGTAACATTAATGGAGGATGACAATGCAAGATGATTGCCACATCAAAAGATTAACATAAACATTTGACTGTAGGGACTTAATTCGAAAGTTGTAAAATATTGATAATTCAATATAGCACAAAAATTTATTAGAAACTCCATTGAAAATTCTGAAATTTGGTAGGGACTCAAAACATAATTAAGTCATAATAATATATACATTTAAATTTATATCATATTTATTCTTAAAGGTAAAAGGATAATAATCTAACTTTATCTATTAAAAAATATTTTTTTAATCTATCGTACATATCTCATCACACATCAACTTTCATCTCAAATACATTTAAATAAAATCATCTTTCTCGTAATTTAAACAACACCACAATTTCTTCTTTATCCCCTCAAATCTATTCATCCGGTTTCTCTTAAATTTTCTTCCCAATCCAAACACACCTTTTAAGTCTCCCTAAATTGAATGAATTAAAACCAAATTCATTATAAAATAAAAGAAGGCACAATTACGAGAGCTAAATTGGTTTTCAAAAACAAGATCTCTTTATCTTTAAAAGATGTCTTTAAACGTGTAATCTAATTAAGTGATTAGGAATTACCAAGAACTAAAAGAATTTAAGATAAACAAAACCTACCAGATTTTATATTAGTTAAATTCTATTTGAATTTAGATGCAATTAATTCAAACAACCTTAACTAGACTTTTCACTAAAAATGTTGTTGAATTACCAATTACAAGAAATCTTACATGAACAATAAATACAAATCACTCGTTGAAAAACCTTTCAAAAAGATATACAAAGCTAAAGAAAACACTCAATTACCTACAACAAACACACCAAGTACGGGTACAAAGTTATCAATATAGTTCCCAAAAGAAAAGAAAGTGAAGAAGAAGCCCTTCTGGTGTGTTCCAAAATGAGTGTTCCAGAATTTTTTTTTACATTCCGAATCTGAAATTATATTCCAGAATAATGTTTATGGAATATAAATAAATTTTTAAAATTAGCATTCCAAAAAACATTTTTAGGTCTGAGAATATCTTATGAAACACTTGTTTCGAAATATATTTCTTTATATTTTTCAAATAGAGTGTTTTGAAATATATTTTCAGATTAAAAATATCTTCTGAAATATTCAATTTAGAAATTATTAAATAGAGGAGGTGCAGGAATTTTATTATAATTTTAATGAAGAGTAGTTTGAGAATTCCACATTTATGGGGTGGAGGAAGAAAGAAGTGGGGTGCAGGAAGAAACACACTGATAACCCAAACTTTTGATCAGGTTAATCGATAAGATAGTAGACTTGGGTTAAAAAGTGGTGATAAAATCCAAATTATAAAGAAAGGCTCAAGTACATGTTCCAAAATTCATAGAATATTAAATACATTTCTAATTCACTTTACATATTTTTTTTCTATTAAAAATTAAAATTACTTTTAAATTTCATCTAAATTTAAATATATTTTAAAAATATGATTAGTATTAATAATAAATATCAAAGTTCTGCGTATAAATTAATTTATAAAAAAAAATATTTTCAAAATCTATTTTTAACTCATAAAATAATTATATTATAATATAAACTATGTATATTAAGTTACATTAATCAAAGACTATTATTGTTATAGATTAAAATAAAAGTAATATAATTTCTTTGAAATACACTCACATGTTTAAGTCTAACAAATATAACAGGAAAAGTAAAGATGATATAACTTTATAATTTAATGATTGAACGGATAAACTTTATTTATTGATAGAGATATTAGTGACATAATAGTTGATAAAAAATATACTGTATAATTTGATAAAAATGACAAAAATATGGTTTTATTTTTATTAATTTTATTTATTAAAATTATTTTAGTAGGTGCTAACTTTTGAATTTTTTTTTAATTAAGTCTCTGAACTATTTACTTTTAACTGAGTCAATGAACTTATATTTATTTTGATTAGGTTCACGAATAGACCAATTGAAAAATAAATATAAAATTAAGAATTCAATTAAAATAATAGTTTTGATACTTAGTTAAATATTTTAATTACTTTTAAACGTTTATTAGTTAAATATATCTGTATATATATATATATATATATATATATATATATATATATATATATATATATATATATATATATGAAAAATCAATAATATAGGTACACTCAATAAATATTTATTTGAGATTTTCCTTTTACCTCTTTTATCTATATCATCAATCTCAAGTAATTTTTTTCTGTCTTCCTCTTCTGACCAAGGATAGTTTCGCCATCGAACCACTGTAACTTTTATCGAAAAAGATCACTACTTCACTTTATAATATCATCAATTGTCAAAGTCTATGAAGCTATTGTTATGATTATGCTCTTCTTGTCCTCTTCAATTTTTGGCACATATATAAAACTGATGTTCTTACTGATGTTCTTAAAGTATCGCTTTCATGGTTTTGAAGCAAATAAAAACTACAAAATTAACCTGAAATTAATAGTGACAGATATTGATAAATACTGAAAACAAATTCCCAGAACAACTGCATGTTGTTGTTTTGACAGAAAAATGAGTAGCATAATTAAAAACTTGATTCTATTATAATTTGTTCTTAATTGCTCCATCTGCCAATATACCGAAAATGATTAGACAGACAAATGACTCAGCATAAATAATCAAATATGAGATAACTGATATCCATTGAGCAAGTGGGAGGTTGATTAAAGAGTTTTATGCACACATTCATACAATATTTATCACTATGTTCATTCTGCAAACATTAATGATGTCAGAAGAGAACTATGTTTTAATTTGCGTTCTTAAAAGGGTTGTTCTCAGAATCGGTAGGTAAGATGTCATTCTATTCAACACAATAACATATATACTAATCTATTTAACAGTATAATATCTTTACACTCTTAATATTATACACAGCATAGTCTATTATTCAGTCACAAAGTATAGTGTGAATCTATAAATATTTTTTTCTCAATATTTTTTACAATACTATTTATGCTTCCCTGATTTTGAGAAAAACAAAAAGATGACAGCAAGAAAAGGCATTAAGCATGCCTGGTGTACACAACACAACTAGTCACATGATCTGTTTCTAGTAACCAACCAAATACTAAAAAAATGTTGAATCTTATGATAAAGTAGTATTCTTAGTTCTACACAATGACGGCAAATAGTACAAGTGTTCACCGACTTTGATTTGAACATCCCATCACGTTCTAAAGCACACAGCACTGTATCTGGATTAGGTTCCCTACAGAGAACGGATAACTAAAACAAAAAAAAAAATCTCTTCTCAGTTTTACATAACTTTATCATGTCATCACAGGACAAGATATTTGATTTAATTAACAAAGAGATAAAATACATGAAAAAATGAGCAAAAATAATTAAAACGTGATGAAGTAGGGTGAAGGGTATTGTATTTTGGCAGGTTCTAAACTAACACAGAGTGGGAACGGGGTTGGAAAACCCTAATTAATGGTGAATTTTAATTGGCGAGGGTTTTGTTTATGGGCTTGTGGTTGCAAATGAAAGCCCATGGGGGAAGTTGCATTGCAGTTGCACATATATTGTTTGAGGAATTGACTCTTAGCATATGTTGGACTAAACATTAGTTCATAATTAGTTTAGGGAATTTAAGCGTTGATAAAGTAAAAACGGACAACGAACAGGGTAGCTGTGTAGGTAGGTGAAGTGTCACTGTCTGATGCCACTAATTATACCATTTTGGAGGTTTATCACAGCGCAGAATGGGGACGTCGCTTTTCGCTCAAACTGCGAGACATTCAAGAAACAACACCACTAATTTGCCAACGAACCGTACCTCAGTGGGCCTGTAATAATAAAATAAAATTCCACACTCAATACTTATAATAATATATGTACAATAATTAATTGAAACTGCTATAATATATATATATATATATATATATATATATATATATATATATATATATATATATATATATATTGTATGCCTATGAGAGCAAGAAACTGAAGTGTATGACACAAGTACATTCTTGTGGGTTACTTCACTCATGTCGGATTACACGGCAAAGTGTTCCATGAACCTGTTGATGTACATCTATGGCTGCAGGAGCGAATTCAGATTGAACCAGCTATTTCTTCATGCAAGAAAACATGTAAAAACATAAAGATAGGTCCAAGAGAAGGGGAGAGAAAAAATATTATTGGAGTTTGGTATGGTATCATTTTATTTCTATATATATACTTTATGTTGTTTATTTTTTCACTCTACCTTGTTGAGTTTATAAAAAGTCCAATGGGGGGTGTGCTGAACTTTGGAATACTATTTCTGCAACATTTGAATTAATGAAGCTAGCGTGGTTGTAACAGAATTTATTTAATGAGAATGACAAAAAGGGGAAGCTGAGGAAAGTTAGGGTCTGCAATCTGCACAAAAATGCTTCTATGTTTATATATGTATATGATGATATATGTTATTATATACAGTGAGAGAGGTATGTGGTATCTATATTCATAAATGAATAGAAAAAAGAGTTGGATGGGAAGAGTCAAAGTAGTTTGTTGAGGATTTTGAGGGATAGTGTTGATGTGAAATTTAGGGTGTGGGTTATGATGATGAAAATGGTGGGTTGCTTAGGTTACGTGGGAAGGTGAGTGAGAAAGAAAAGGTGTTATGGTTTTCATATAGAGACAGTTGAAGGAAATGGAAGTTTGCATTCACTGTTTGAAAGCTATTTCAAACCCTTCTATTCCTGCTTCTCCCCACACCCGCACCAAGCATGGAGAAAACAGATAGATGTAGAACTGCTACCATCATTTTAACGGTCTATTTCTCTCTTCTTCTGCCACATATTTTGCTTTGAATCAAGCAACAATATAATATAAAACAATTCATGAAAACAATGTTACCTTCTTATATGATTCCTTTAACAAACAGCTTCAGTGAAAGACCTGGTGCACAAAATAAAGTTAACTTTTACAACATGTCGCACGATAGTACGTTCTACCTTATTAACATGACATTTACAACGTTCAACCACAAAGTTTATTTGATTGAATGCTTGTCGGATTATTATTATTATTATTAGTGTGTACGATATTAAATAAATAGTTTTGCAGGGTGAATTGGAATGAAGCCAATTCTCAAAGTTGGCTTCCCTTGTTTTGAAGTTGATATATACCGTCGATGACAGCTAACAAAGTATCACCAAAAATCATCCTATGCGAAATGGAACAAACACACAACAGAAGTAAATATTAATTAAGATTATTTTGGGCAACCTAGCTTTGTCGTGTTACACCCCCTTTAATTAACTCCATCCCCTTTTTATGGTGGTTTAAGAATGCATTTCATTCATCATGGTTCAACCTTCAAGGGTTCTGTAACAGTCATTTTCAAATTTGAGAGACCACTTCAACTTAATTTCCACTTTCTTCTTTCTTAAAACTTTGCTTAGCCACCCTTTAATTTAGATGGGTCATCTTTAAATATATGCTATTAGTTTGATTTTGTTATCTTTGTTGAGCAGCAAAATATAGATTATTATTAAGACGTCTTCAACTGTAAGAAAAAAAAAAACTAGTTATTCAAGATTGCATGCACCAAGAAATGTTTTGAGTTGAAGAGTCTTCAGGTGGTATATATACAAGAATCCTATTGGTGAAAGGGGTCAATTTTTTTGCTTTGACAGTGTGATCTTAATGAAAAGTCGCCTAAGACTACAAACGGGGTTAATTTATAATTATCATATATTAAAAGTTTGCAGGATTATTACAGTATGACTGGGATTATTAATACATTGTTACCGGACTTGTTCTTATTTGTGACCAGGCTTAAGGTATTACTAGTTAGTTATGTGCAGCATTTCAATTGGTAATAATGACAGAGGAAGACCAAAACCATTTTTCTGAGCTTTTTATTGAAAATAATTGCTTGTAGCTAGGATTTCTATAAAATAATTTATTCTCCCTTTACAGTTACCATTTTTCTTCGTCAAAATCAACCGGTAATTTCCATACCATGGTCCAAAAATAGTGTTTATAATGAGTTAATTATATATTTTTTCGCATGTACAAATTATTTGAAGTATTTTTATAATGTATTTTTCTCTTATATCTCAGTTTATTTTGGTACCTATTTTATCTCATAATTTTGGCCATTTTCTTTTTTCTCCCCTCTTAGTTATAAAAAATATTATAATAAAAGAAGTGGTTAGTAAAACTTCTCAACAATCCATATCCATGGTTTACACTATAAGCTTTCTTGTTTTGGGAGATGTGTGGTATCTCGTTAAAGAAGGGTGGATATATAACAATTTTGCAATTTATAAATCAATCTGAAAAAACAAAGCTGTTTCAAAATAAAAGTAATAAATCGATCCTTGAAATATAACATTTACGAAAAAAAACAAAGGTTATTTGACAACATATATTTATTTACCTCTACTGCATATATGCTTTCCCACCTCACTTTTTAATGTTTTGTATAGTGCAATTAGAGCTTTTATATGTTTTAATTTTTTACATTAAAAAATAAATTTAAGCAAACCATAATGTAAAAATACGAGAGTTTGTCTAAACTCTATGAAAACATGAGATTTCGGTTTCCACAAAAAAAATCTTCACTTCCTCCAACACTTAATAAACCTTTAGTAGCAATTGTATGAGTGTCTTCAATTTAGTACATCTTATCCTTTAGTCGTTTTATCATTAAGAATATGCAGTTAATTTAACACATAATAAAAAGTTATATGTTGGGGGCAAATAGTCAATAACCTTTCCGAAACTCAAACCTGATATGATTAATTAAGACAGGTCTATTTAGGGTTTAGGATTCAGTGAATTTATTGGTCTCTATATCATCCTTTGAGGGTTGAACTAATCCCTAAATGTTTCAGATGAAACCTGTGTTGCTGTTGAAGTGTTCCATTGTTTATATTTCTGTATACCCTATAGTTGAATTGTTAGAAAGAAGACAATTTGGTTTTAAGATACAATTCATCTGTTGGATGGATAGACCTACCAATTACAACTGTGTGAGGTAATTTTATCTTCAAAACACACACAAATAAATAAATATAAAATATATATATATATATATAT
>Ga0214545_1000281_pt1 | contig 73784 bp, 24 predicted proteins | sample CNSS4metaG_FD_160064 | JGI IMG/M metagenome (GOLD analysis project Ga0214545, IMG submission 160064) | Root nodule microbial communities from cowpea collected in UCLA plant growth center, Los Angeles, California, USA - CNSS4 | ecosystem: Host-associated > Plants > Roots > Nodule | place: USA...
ATATAAATTATTATTAAAGGCATATTTAATCAAATAAAATATTTTTAAAATTTTTAATTGATTAGTTAATGTTTTTAATTAGATAAATTAAAATAATTATTAAATTTACATATTAAATTATTAAATTATAACTAATAATTGAAACTTAATTGGTAGGTATCAATGATTTAAATTATAATACTATTATATATTTACATATTTAAAAAATATAATATAAAAAATTAATCTTTTTAATTACTTTTATTTTTTTAAAACGGGTTAGCTGGCCGATACTTTGGCCTGTCAAGTTGACGGGCTGGACGAGACGGCCAAAACGGGCTAACAGGTTAAAACTTTCAACCTAACTCGTCTTTTTTAACACTGGCTGACAGACTAGCCCGTTGAACCAAATCCGTTTTGACACCCGTATTTTTTCCAATCCATTAGTACTATTTGATTTTATGATTTTTTATGTTAGATTTTAAGTTTAATTTAATTTTAATTTTTTTTATAAAATTAATTTATAAAATAAAATTTACACCTACTTATATATTATAAATATATTTTATTTTTAATCGATGTGAAATTATTTTATAAAACCGATTCATAAAATAAAATTTATTCTTATTATATATTATTTTTAATTGATGTAGAATAGTTTTCATGTCGAAACTTCTATATCTTAAAAACTTGAAACTGAATATTAATAGTAGTCGGATAATAACCCGACACTAAGTGTGATACAATAATGGAATAGGCAAATTGATCCGAATACTCTCTAATTTTTGTCAATTCGACGGTTTATGTGACATTCTAACCTATAATAATGTTTGATGTTAGGAACTTGAGTGTTTGTTTTATTATAAAATTTAGATAAATAGGTGTCAAATCTTACCTGAAAGTATTGAAATAGATACTTGTGAATTATTCATACATGCATGTGAGATCAGAGTTTGATCCTCAGACAAATTTTTATGTTAATTTGTGAAAGCTTTATTACTTTTTTTTGTTAGAATGCTTATCAGAATTTGTATGAATTTACCAATTTTTGGATGTGATGAACCTGCACAAGAATGGTAGTAACATAACAAGAGAGGGGGAAAGAAGCATAAAGGAAAATGAGATGAAAGCTTCTAAAGTAGGAATGAAGTATGAGTTTTTTTCTGAATAATAATAGACATAAATAAATGATGTGGGAAGGATTCAGAACAAAATTTTGAAAATCTGCAATAGACCTATCTGTTTCTTCACCTTGTAGAATTCTAAATGCTTAAAGTTGCAGCTGTTCATAATTTATGTTAAACCCTTTTTGATTATCTTTTGTTCTGTATGGTGTAATGAGATGATGATGTTACTCTTGTCCAGCTTTCTGCTTCAACATTGCTATGAATTTGTCCCTCTCCTCTGGAGACATTCCCTCTGCAGAACAATCTCCAACTCCCCATTCTGCTCCTCTTATGCAGTACTTGTTCTCAATTTCTTTACGGTTTCTGAACACCAAAAAACTGTCATTGTTTCTTCATCACAATAGATGCAACAAAATCATAAACAAGTCATTCGAATCATTAAGGTATTAGATTGCAGTCATAAGGGTTTTCTCCTAAATTTTTACATGGAAAGAAACTGAAAAAGATAACAACTAATTTACTCATTTTTCTTAATTCTTAAACATGGCCCTGGTAGAGATTATTCATGACTAGTAACATTAGGTTTCAAACTTTGAACCACTTGGTAAATAACTCATTCTATGATTATTGTCTAAAATTTACTAAAAATTATACAATTATAAGTAAAATTTGAGAGGTCTTTAGATTAGCAGAAAAATACAACATCACAACGAGACATGAGTCGAGTTCAACAAAAATAAGGGATTAACAATATTTTCAACACAAAAACTTAAAATAATGAGTATACTAGTCTTCATCCTTGTATGGTCTTGTATGGTATTCAATTCTCAACTTTCATATTTGCATTTTTCATTTATCATTTACCATCTATATAGTCCAATGCAGTATCATAAGATTTTGACTCTGCAAACAACACACGCAATTAAAACAAAAAAGATTACTTCTCTTTATTCAACTTGGATTGCTCAAGCAGTTTCTTCAGCAAAGGAGACGACTTAATTCTTTCATCATTCTCTGCATATTTCTTCTGGTTTTCATCTGCAAAAACAGAAATGAACCCAGTTTCAGTTTCATCAATTTCAGCTGATTTCAGAAAACAAAAGCACAATAGTTTAAGTTGGGACCATTGAGATTTTTGAGAAAGTCAATCTGTGGTAGCTGAGGACCAGGAACAGCCTCTAGACCAGAAATTCCTGACATGAATCCAGCATTTGCTGCATAATACGAAAATGCTCATACTTTCAGTTAATAATAACCATATTTTTCAGGAAAATAAGATTGGTACGGTCGATTAAAAAGAGAAATGAAAAAAACATTATTAAAGAATACACTTTAAGTCTAACTCAACTCAACTCTAAAAAACTTGACTTATAAAATAAACTTCCAACAAACATTTATCGATAAAATAATAAATCAATGAATGAAATTTCAGCCGACACAACACCACGTAATGACACAACATAGTACAAGAAAGCAGCAACACATGATAGTGGTACCTACCAGGGGTTGTCCAAAGAAGAATGGCAAGTGAAGCAGCCAAAGGAACTGAGTTTTGAAGTGGTTTGCATGAAGGAAGAGAAGGAAAAGGCAAAGAATTTGTGGATATTCTAATTTGAAACTTCTTTTGAGGAGTGCTGAGTTTTTCAGTGAAAGAAGAATTTGTTGATGAAATCTGAATGAAAGAGGGTAGTGAAGTGGAAACCATGATTGATTGGCTTCTCCCTTTTCTGCACAACACTGAGAAGGAAAAAGCAAATGAGATAAGGGAGAGCAGAAACAGAAGGCTCATATTGCTTCCTTATATGATCTATTTTATGTTATGTTAAATTTTTACTCTCCTATATTTTGCTTTAACAATTAAACTAATGCAATTTTTAAACGGCATCACATGGTACTTTTTTAGTTGTTATTTAACTAAATTTAATTTTTTATTAATAATTTACATTTTATTAAAGACATTAAATAATAATAATAATAGTAATAATAATAAAAAAAATAGATCTGATGTTCGTAAGTCTTTTTTTTTCTTCTTTTAAATTTTATCACTTAAAAGTAGTGTAAAGAAGTCGAATAGATTATGTAATAAGATCGTATTGAATTTACAATGTTTAAGTTGAAAACCATGTAAATATTACATTTATAAAATATTTAAAATTAATTAGGCTAGATTACAAGAAAAAAAAATTAAGATTTAATTATGCTTTTAGTTTTTAATATTTGAGATAATATGTATAGTCTCCTAAATTTGAAAATAAAGTTTTTTTTTCACTCAACACTAAATTTGGGAGACTAAATGCTTTTTTTAGGATTTAGATGTTAAGGTTTGAGGGCTAGAATTAAAAGTTTAAGAGTTTGATTTTAAACTTGTTTTAATTTAACCCTTAAAATTTTCTGTTTAGGGATTAAAATCTTTTTCATTTTTATTTTAAGAAACTTAAAAAAATAAAATTTGAGGATAAAAACTAGAATTATCCTAAATTTCAGGATTAAAAATAATTAAACTAATGTCTATACATAAATACTGATTTTAAATATCACCAGCAATTAAATACATGAAAAGAAAATGGTATATGCATTAAAATGACATTGTTAAATAATAAATATTTTTTAATAAGAAAATATTTGTGTTTCTATATAATATCATGATCTATGAGATAAAATACTGTTAATAAATTTTACGTATGTTAAAAGTGAAATCAGAAGTATTTTATTTATAATAGGAGTTTAAAAGTAATGTTCCAAATGTTTGATGCGATGTATATTGAAGAAAACTAAATACATATTATTAAATACTTTTAATTCTTAAAAATAAATATTAAATATCACTATAAAAATTGAAGAAAAGTAAATACATATTATTAAATACTTTTAATTCTTAAAAATAAATGTTAAATATCACTATAAAAATTTAAACATTTTAAAAACTAAAAATTACTGATAACTACTAAAATAGTTATTACTATAAATAAAAAAATTACAATTAATTTATAAATTAAAGACTAAATTAGTAAATCTTAGATGATGTCAAAATTTAACTACTTATTATCAAGGATTAAATATGTTTTTATCCCTTAACATTCAGTGAATTTTGAAATTAGTTCATTTTGAAAGTTTGGACCAATTTAATCATTTATCTTTCGAAATACATGGATATAATCCTTTTAATCATATTTTGTTATGTTTATTTAATATTTCGTACACATTTCAGGATTTAATTTGAGTTATTTATATTGTTTAACACATTTTTTTTAATGTTAAGTCAAATTCTATTATGAAACGCGCTTCAAATGTCAAATAAACTTAACAAAATTTGCTTAAAAGGACTAAATCCACCTATTTTGAGAGATGAAAAACTAAATTGGTTCAAAGTTTCAAAATAGACTAATTTCAAAATTCACTAAAAGTCAAAAGAGCAAAAACATATTTAACCCTATTATCAACGTGCATTCCCATTTGTTTTTGTCACTCCTATACTTTTCTAGACATTTTTGTACATTATCCACTACTTTTCTTAAATAGGAAACCTTTATCTTATAATAAGCAAGAGGCTTTAAATCTTTTTCATACTCTAAATAGCCTTTAGCATTTGAATAAAAAGATGACTTTTTACAAAGTAGACTAGCAATGCATTACCATGTAGTTAAAATCTTCTTGAGTTACATCTTCTCCATTCTTATAACATGCATTTATTCTTATTTGTTGGAGATCATTCTTTTCTTTTTTCAACTTCTCTTGTAACTTTTTCCTCAATCAAAGTTGTTATCCTCTTCTTTTTTTTATCTTTTTACTTTTTTTAACAACTTCACAAATATTACCTTCACCTCGTTTGAAACACTACAACAAAAAATAACATCTTTTTTTCTTCCAACGAGATGATGCTTCATCCTTGCTCTACATTTACTAAAATTCAGGATGCCATACATACAAGAACCGTGATTCGTGCAATTTTGAAAACATTTCACATAATACAAGAGCAATTGGAGAGTAAATATAAATACTAACATTTCAACGATTTATATCTCGAGTGTGGAAAATCCTATCGTATCATACTGTTTGTATCTTATATCCCAATATACAAATAGATAGATTTTAAGGATTTACTCACTAAAACTTCATAAACTACACCACTTACTTAATCACCTAATGAAATTGTAATAACTTAAAATTAATATGACTAGTTTATATTAAAAATTATAGTAAATATTTTTTAATAAACTCGGTAAATAATATGTCGTTACATAATTAAATTAACTTTAATATTGTAGCCAAATTAAATTATTCGATATATAATTTATCTACATCTTTCTGATCTAAAAAGATGGCAAAATTTGACAACTAAATATATAGGTAAAGATAAGTTTTTGGCTGTGCAGAACAATGGTATGATGGTCTCAATTTTTCAAGAAAGTAACCACTACTAATGAATCGCAATATAATTACCATAACCCTACGACTCTACTCTTTTATACTGATAACTCCAACATGGCCTTGGCAGCACCAATTAGTAATGGTCTTAATTCATCTGTAGCACGACCAAGAACTGTGTACCCTTCCTTGTCCTCCACATCCACATCTGCTCCATGTCTTATCAGAAGGAGAGCTACCTGTAAAACATACACATCAAAAAGGTTTATGTCCCAAGAGTTGATGTATAATGTTCAATAATTATAGGACTCGTATAACAAAACTGTCACCAAAACATATTCCTCATCATTCATGAAATGTACTCCATATAACAAGTTACCAGATAGTTAGTTTCTTGACAAGTTTTGTCAAACATAGCCAACATCTAACAACTACCAGCCAAAATTTCCTTTTCAGGTGCCTTCAACATCTAACAACTCCATATAACATATTTCTCAGTAAAATTGTTCATATGGTTCAATGTGTACTTTTGCTATTGCAGAGTACACATGTGTGCAAGCTCACATATAAAATAAGCATACCTCTTTGTTATGGCAAATCACAGCATTCATCAGAGGAGTTTGACCAGTTCTATCAATAATGTCAACCTCTGCTCCTTCTTCAATCAAAAGCTCACACAACTCAGATTTACCAGTGCTAGCTGCCCGGTGCAATGGAGTGCTACCAATCTGATTAAGTACAAGACATACACTAAATTAGTATACATGTTATCTTTAACAATGCGATTATGAAGAAAAGGGATACAGTGAAACTAGTGTCACAAACCCATCAAATGTTTCCATGCTACAACCTTATCTTTTATGTTAATCTTGGCATCATGGGAGATGAGGATTTCAGCAATCTTCAACCAACCTTTGCTGGCTGCATAATGTAAAGCAGCGCGACCCCCATTATTTTTCAGATTAACATCAGCTCCTACCAAACACGAAGAACAAGAACATTTGAGATGATTGATGAATCTTTAGCAAATGAAGTTTTAGTCTGGAAAGGTATAGGTCAACACGCAGGAGCTACATTTTATCACTAGACTTGTGATTCTTCAAGAGCAATTCCACAATTTATAAAATACAGACAGCGCACAATAGTAGCCTACAGATTCAATCAACGATGTAGAAAATGAAAATTAATAGAAATGACACTTGAAAGCACCCAACAAACTGTTACCACCATTTTCATCACAAACTACATAAATTTAAAAGCTTCCCAACACTAATCCACAATCTGAACAGAGCCAAAAGATGGGACCAATGTGCAGTAAAAGGCTGGAACACTATGAAGATGGAGAAAGATGCATATCAAGTCCTCAACTCTATTGTATAACAATAAGAAATTGAAATCAAACATCAGAGAAACCCCATAAAGAAGATGGTTATTAATAAACAACTATAAACAAATAAATAGTACCAGCTCCAAGGGTTTTAAACCGTGGCTACCCTCAGAATTAGTGTTTCCTCATTATCCTTGATAATGTGGTAGACTGCTGACAAATGCGACCAATGCAGGTGAACTAACGATTTTAATGCCTTCATAAAAACCCCAAAAAATTTGCATAGGGTCACAGTCACCGGGACTGTCTTCCTAAAACCTTTGTACAACATCTTACTTAATATCAAGTCTCACAATACAGTAGCATTCAAATCTTTTAGAAAGGTAACTCTAAACTTTTAACTCTACAAAACTGACTTAGTAAAACTAGGTTTGTACTCATCTATATATTATTATTTGGCCATATCTTTAGAAGATATGAGATTTCTAACACATACCCTAACGATTAGGCATGTGAACAGAGGAAGGCCAAATAACAGATAAGACAATAGACCAACAAACCTCCTCTTACTATGATGAAATTTAAACCTAATTTATCTTTACAAAACTGACTTTAAAAGAAGAGATTTTCAACTACCTATGTATTATTATTTGGCCACATCTATATGATGTGAGATCTTCAACAAAATCAATCATCGTTCTTAGTAAACAGACACTAACTACTTATCCACCCAGATTACACTTCAATTCTGAAGGGGGAAAACGGTGCTGATTGAGATCAGGAATAAATAATAATGATAATTAAGTAAAAAGTAATGTGTAGAGTTAACTAAAAAAAAATCTTTTGACCTTTGCTCAATAGAGACTTCACTATCTCCAAATTCCCAATGCTGGCGGCGGAGTGAAGCGGCGCCCACCCTTCCTCATCGGCACTATTCACCACACCAGCAGACCCATCACAAGATAACAGTATGTTCACCACCTAAACAAATTCATTCCAAGGAACAACAATAAAAACAACGATTCCAACAACTAAAAACCCTAATTTCAAACTTTGGTGGCAAATGCACAACGAATGCATATGCATATTTATAACAATTGAAGGAAAAACAAAGAGACCCTTTTGAAAAGGGGCAAAAGGGTACCTGGGAGTGGCCGAAAGAGGCGGCAACGTGGAGAAGGGAGCGAGCATCTTCGTTTCTGAGAGAGAGCGCTTTAGAGAGGGTTTCAGCGGAGAGCGCTTGGAACGTTGCAGCATCACCTTCTTCAGCTGCTTTGAACAAGTCCTTCTCTTTCACGTCGTGTTGCTTCTTCTCGCTGTCCACTTCCATCTCCATCGTTTTCTTCTTTCACTGATTTTCACGTTTATCTGGGAGCCAAACTTTGCTGCAATGCAACTGCAAAAGAGTACAGAATGTAAAGTCCAAATTCTAATGAATTTGGGATGGGTTTTTTTTTTAGCACGAAACTTGCGCAAAGATCATAAAGATTTCCACAAATCTAACCAGAAAAATAAATAAATTACAACTGTGTTAAATTTTTTATAAGTTTGGCAAACAGTGGAGGTGGCGTTGCATATTTTTTATTTGACCGGTGTTACTAAATACAAAATATGTGTTTTTAATTTTTTTTCTTTATAATTTAGGTTTTAAAAAACATGTTTTAATTTATTTTCTTTATAGTAACCAGCATAAGTACTGATGTTATTGGGTATGTGTGTATGTATATTTTTTAAAGAAGTCAATATTAAAGAGAAATATATTTGAATAAACTAAGATATTTGAAACCCAATCTCAACTAAAAAAATTAAATGTTAGTTATACAAAGTATGTAACATCCCATTTATTTAATAAAATTAAATAAAAGATATGTCACACAAATAGAAATTTAGAGACAAGTTCTGGAGTATAAACATTACTCCTTACAATATCCAAAAATGCTAGGAGAAATTAAGACACACCATGATGCCAGATACAACTAAGAATCCAAGAACTTAACGAAATTTAATAGAATACTAAAGAGCAAAGCGTACATGGGTCATAGCCCTAAAGAAAAACCCAAAAGCAGAAGTCAATCCCAAGGCTACGCAGCGGAACCATCACCTCCCTATTGACCACGGGTGTTCCTCGCATCTGCTCACATCAACAAGTTGATGATCATCGCAAAAGAGAGTACCACACAGCAGAACACACAACAATAACAGAGGGTAAGCTAGAGCCAAAAGTGGTTTTATCATGCCATCAGATATACTTTCACAATCAATTATACATACATCATCCAAGCATGTTATGACCTTCCAAAACAATACACTAAGACTCGACTCGACTCATCCGGATACATATAACCTGGTCGGATTCAGCGGATGCTTGCACTTGTGGTGGATACCTCTGCTCACCCCCGAGCTAAGTATTACAAGTGTTACAATGAATCAATTTCCCTCACACACAAGGTTAACCCTTAATGAGTTTCAGGCCTCCTACTACTCTCACCACATGAGTCAGTCCGCTCTAAGTGAGACTAACTGACTCCTTAGAGTGTCAGGATGCAGTCCTTACCTTGAATCCTTACCAAGTTATATAGATGGGGCACCACCATGGACATCCACTAATAGGGGCCATGGAATTACTTCCCGACCACTGAAGCACGACCTTGAAACCTCGCCTAGAGATTTCAAGGAATTACACACTGACCATAGACCAAACATAATCAAACAAGTAAGTAATATATTCATCACGCATATATATCCCATGTCAACCTTTATAATCAACCCCTTTTATATTCCAGGTCAAACTCATACCAACTCCTCATACTCCATCCATGAATATAAAATTTTAGCTCATCTTATTACCATGCCACTTTCATAACCAACCATCTCATGTTCATTACATGCCAAGAATTTATCCAGTTCGTCATTCATAACCCATACACCCTCCCACTCATGCATATTTATCCCTTTCATGACGTTATTCAATAATCCAATCAATTTCATACCAAAATCACACCAACACATCAATCCAATTTCATAGCCACAGATTTCCATGCATTTTCAAAGCTTCATATTTTAAATCGGGTAGATTCATTAATCAAACAGTCCATAGCTATCAAGCGAAGGAAAACAACGTGACCTGCAGCGGGTCTTGCTCAAGCCAGACGTCCTCGCTTAGGCGAGAGGAGTACCCTCGCTTAAGCTGTAGACTCTCGCTTAGGCGAGACTGCGACAATGGCCTTGGGAGAGTTTGCGGACGCTCGCTTAGGCGAGGCCATCTCACCTTAGCGAGATGGTTTCTCGCTCAAAAATCGATTCACTTGCCTGAGCGAGTACTCGCGCAATACTCCTGGGCGAGTTTCTGCATCTCTCGCCTGGGCGAGATGAGCTCGCTTGGGCGAGAATATCAGTTCGCCATCTCCTACTTCACGCGACAGAGACATACACACATTCCCAACGATAACCAGTTCATTCTTATTTCAAGACAAGCATTTTCTAGGCACAACAATCATAAAACAGAAGTGAAACAACCAACATACGACAAAAAAAATGAAGAATCCTAGCTTCCCTTACCTGGAATGAGCTAGTACAAGGCCTCGACACCAACAACGGAGCACCACAGCTCAAGGAACAAACTTAGAAGCTGGAAAATCACTTACATGGAGTGGAAAATGAGATCGAGCTTGAGTAACCTTGACCAAGATTGAGGGTTAAACCCTAGTAGAGAGTTCGCAGCTGCTCTAAGAGGGAATAATGGAACTGTTTTTCTGAAAAAGAAACGAATGAGTGAGGTTAGGACAGATTAGGATTTTTGGCTCCCTATGGGCCAGCCTTAGACCCAATTGATTTGGACAACCCTTTTAAAGTTAGGACAGAATAAAAGTGGACCTTACAAAGTATAAACTAAATTAAATGTAAAAGTTAAATCTTAGTTGATACTTTTAAAGTTAAAACTTGACCGAGAAATACAAAATATTATGAATTCACTATATGATAATTTATAAGAAAGATGTGTATTGAAAAATCTCAAAAGACTTTAAAAAATGAAGAATTGTAGACACACTGTACCAATGTGCGTGTAGTAATGGATTTTTATACATGTAGTAACTTAAACACATATAGATCCCTTAGAAATTAACTTTTATACGTGTAGTAAATTAAACATATTTACATTCATCACATTTTCTACCTAGATGTTTTTCATATCTAATTTTTTATTTAATACAGCTCATTTATCAATTAGTATTTAAACCTATGTCAATACTACATAATATTTTAAAAAATATTAAAAATAAAAAAATGATTAAAATATAACATGGAAAAAAAAAGGTGTAGCGTTTTGTTAGTTCGAAATCCGACCTGATATTCAAAGATAAATAGAACGTTCAAAGACCCTGATAGATTTTTTGAATTGGGCCTATAGAATTTGGTACACATGATCGGTGTTTTTTTCCTCCTTTGTGGTACATAATATTCTTCAATGATTGATTATGAACACAAATGGTTGGTTAATATGGAACTAAAAATAATGATAGAAATACTATCTCAATCCTATGATTCATATCCTATTTAAATTATATTATTTTGAGATGAAATATTGATTAATATACACCATGAGAAAAAAAATCATTTTCAATTTCATGCTTTCTTTGTACTTGAAATGCCTTCCACCAACATTGCCACATCGTTTATTAAGGACTATAGTTTTAGAATTGAGACAACTTAATTGCTTCCCCACCATTTTTCTTTCTCAATAGAAGAACTTCTTGAAAATTGCTTACATTTGTATTTTAACTTTCCATTGTCCTTAATTTTCCTGCATCAAAATAAACACAAAAATAGAAAGAACTTCGAATTTATACCATAGTTAAACACAATTATTACCATCAACTTGAAGAAAAGAAGAAGTAAAAGAAGACAAGGTGAGTCTTATCTTGACAATGGAATCTTCTGATTTTGCGTTCCTAAAACCGATGTATGTAATAACTCAAAATATGGTCATTTTCTAATGTCTGCAACTAGAAACACTTGTATACCACAATTAGAAACACTTGTATACCACAATGATTTCAGTAGTGTAGTAAGGGCTTTCTGTCTCGGTTATTTTTCACATTTTGTTTCGGGTCTGAAACCGAAATATATTGGGCGAGACCAAAAGGTACACATTTTAGCCTCGGTTGTTTTAAACCGGTGCCATATACACCGTTTTCTGCCTAGGCCATAAGTGATAAATATTTTCTTACGTTCCAGTCCCATACCCACCACAGGATTTCTATCGCACAGCTTCTGCACCAGAATCATCAATGTCCCCTAACCGCGACGGCACCAGCGCCAGCACCAGTGTGGCCAAAGACGACGCTGTTTCAAAGAAAAAGGTCGAGAACGAAGATCTGGTAAGTTCAAAAGTTGTGCATCAAAATTTCACTACTTCCTCAACTCTAATGCCTGTTAGGCTATTTTTTGAGAGTTAGAAATTAAAATCGATTGTTCTGTCGCAATTTGTGCAGTCCGATGAGGATTTGGCGTTGAAGCAGCAGCTAGACCTTTACGTTGAGAGGGTTCAAGATGCTGACGCAGGATTGCAGAAGGTTGTGGCGGTGGAGGAGGAGGCGGAGTACTCGGAGGCGATGGCGACGGTGCTGCGGAGGTCGTGGAGGAGGAGGGAGAGGTCGAGGGCGAAGGCGATGCAGTCGTCGTTGTTGCTGGAGATGCGGTTGACGCCGTTGTCGGTGACGAAAGAAAGCGAGAGAGAGAGAGAGACCGCGCGAGAGAGAGCAACAAAGAGAGGAACCCTATGGAGCGCTGGCGCGAGGAGGAAGAAGGGTTCAGGAATTTCAAACCCTAAATAAACTCTATGGCTTCGGTTGTTAGAGGAACCGAAGCCATTAATCCCCTTTTGGCACCGGGTCTCCTTGGACCGAGGCCTATACCCTGATTTCCAGCCATTTTTTGGCTTCGGGTCCTACTGGACCGTGGCCTATATCCCTCTTTGGCACCGGTTTTGAGCGAACCAGGGCCTATACCGGCCCCTCTTTGGTTCCGGGTATTTAGAGAACCGAGACCTAAAACTTGGCTCTAATTGCAAAAATGCCACCGCGCCATTATATATTTCGGTTCCTGACCAACCGAGGCATATAAGGCGAGGTAAAATGAGAATTCTGCACTAGTGTATCATTCTTACACTACTTTTATGGTCTTCCACTGCAACTCCTTTTGATCGAAAAGAACAGAATCCAATTTTTTTCTCCAAAAGAGAGCTGTAGAGGAAAACCATAGAAAATGAAGTGCAAAAGTAACAACATTGATTTCTATACCATGTATAAAGGCAACCTCTGCAACATTTCCTTAAATTGAAAACATGTTTTGGTGAATGTCGTTAACATGTTGGCTCAAAGAAGTGACATGAGAACACAAAGTAAATTCACCAAAATACCAACAAATAATGATATGAACCACAAATCAGCTTTGTGTTGTCAAATTCACTCCTCTGAAATTAACCTTGTGACTTGACTGAAATATTTTGATGAGAAAAACAGCAGATTCAGTATGTTGGACCAGCAACTTTCTTTATATATAAAAATCAAGGCCTCGTGTCACTATGTTGTCATTCACAAAACACCATGAGTTTTGTAAGTTTAGAAAAGCCTTTTATGAGTTTAACTTTTTGTTATGTTTGTGTGGAGATTCTTCTGCACTCTGCTAATTAAATAACATCAAGTATTGCTGCTAAAACTGTTTACATATAATAATAATAATATAATTAGTTATGAAATCATGGTAATCTATGGTAATGAGCTACATTTGTTGTTTGGTATGAATATGTTTGAGGGATTCATAATGTTCTCACATTATGTTGTCATTGTATCAACAGCATGAGAGAGATGTCCACACCTTTGAAACTTTGTGACGTTTGGAAACAAACACAAACACTGAAGATGTTGTCATCTTTAGTGACTTTTAGAAAATTTATTAGATAATATTAATTTACATTTTATAAATTTATATTTTACTTTATTGGTTTTAAAGTTGACATGTAACTTTTATTTTAAGGTAAGAGTCTTAAAAATTTATTTTTTTAATTAATATTTTATTTAATTATTATATTTCACTAAAAGAAAATTATTAATAATATTTACATTTAAAGACAAAAAATAAGTAGCCATTATATAGACTAAGTTAAAGACATTTTATATTATAAATTATTAGCATAAAATAATATCTATTATTAAGGTTAGAAATCAATTTAAACTCTATACAAACTAATTATAATTCTTTGATTAATAATAAAAAATATTTGAGATATAAAAAAATAGTTTATAAAGTTATCTCTAACTTAGTCATATAATACTAATTATTTATCTCAAAATTTCATTGTTATTGAATGATTTCGTTGTAATATTTTAAAATATAAAAACTACTTTTTATTTTCATTGTCTTGGATCTTGTATACTATCTATACTATTTTTATAATATTATATAAGGAGCATTCTCCATTCTAGTGTGCATATTTCTTTTTCAATTTTACTCTTTAATAAGTAATTATTTTTTAAATATTTTTATCTTCTATATTATTATATAGGATTACTTGTACACATTTCGTTTCCTATTTTACCTTTTAACCATTTTTTTAAATCAAAATAATTATTTTACTAATTTTACTTTGTGAGTGATAATTTTTTTTTTTCTAAATTTAACCATTTTTTCAATTTGACATTTTTTTGTATAATTTAATTTTTTTATACTAAAATAACTATTATAATAATAAAAATAAAAACTACTCTTTATTTTCATTATCTTGGATCTTATCTATACTTGTATATCGTAATATCCCGTTTAATAGTTTTTACGCTACTAAACAAAACATTATATCATGATCAAGCAAAGCAGATGGTAGAAATAGGCCAATATAGAGTATTAATGCAATCATCCAAAATAACCATAGAAGTACCAACTATATTTACAGCCTATGCTAGAAAAAGTTAACAGAAAATCCAACTGTTAAACAAAACATGGAACTGAGTCTACTGTTGGATATCTCTCAAACCACTAACTCAACTCCTATACAAGAGGGGAGTATCTTCATTTGCACCTTTATCTGCTCACACCACAGTGATCATTGCAAGAAAAAAACCAAACATAGAACACATAGAGAAAATAAAAAGGGTAAGCTAATCTGATTAAAAGAAACATGCAACTCAGTTATAAATACCATATAATCTTTCTCATTTTCACCAGAATCACTTAGATCACCACAACACAACACACACACACACACACACACATATATATATATATATATTACTCTAGACTCGATATCCGGATTATGTAAGTGACATTGGACCTCTTGGTGGCATACACCTGTGATGGTTTCCAAACTCTGCAGAGTTTGGCCTCAAGGGGTTATCATTCAACCACTCACAAGGTAAGTCCCCTTCTCGTTTAAGACTTGATCAAGTCCAAAGACTAGGACCTCTTGCTACTCCTCACGACACAATCCATTCTGCTCTATCTAAGCTTGAATGATTATTGGAGTTTCAAGATACCTCCAATAGTGAGTCCTTATGACCTTACATACACTAAAAACATACTCCTTCTAGGATTTCCCTTGAAATTCTAGTTCAACCGCACCTTCTCATAATCAAATTCATACATTTAAGCCACACACGTTGCCAAAAACACCAATTCAAACATATCATTATCAAAGCCACACTTTAACATTTTAGGTATAATCTCATCTAGCAATAACAGAAAATTCACACTCAGTTGTAGTGGTTCTCACTCAAGCTAGAAGATCTCGCCCAGGCAAAAGAGTTATCTCGCTTAGGCGGATCATTCTTGTCTGAGCGAGACTTGAAACAGAGAACAACCCAAACTCTGAACGAATTCTCGCTCAAGCTAAGCTGTCTCGCTTAGGCAAGATTGTCTCTCGCTCAAGCGAAACCGGATCGCCTAGGCGACAACTTGCACAGTGACAAGGATGAGTTTCTTGTGTTTTCGCTCAGACGAGAGTTGCTCGCTTAGGCGAAAATACCAGATTCCCAATTGTTCTCTCATGCAACAGTCCATAATTCATGCCTAAATTCAATCATACACCCAAACATACAGTTCAAGCATCAATTTAACACACAAACATGCAATCAAGGTCATTAGGATGGTTTCCATATGAAATTCAAGAAAAACAGTCAGTTTCCCTTACCTCTACAATCACCCCTTGCAAGGAATAACTCTCAACAAGAAGGTACCACAACTGCACAACCTAAGGTATATAGATACACAAAGTGAGAATGAGACCCTAATTCGACTCAACAAGAATGGAGCTCCAGAATTCGGAAATTGAAAAGAAAGGAGAAATTGAAGTTGACTTACGTGTAGGGGAAGGATGTTCAGCTTGAGGGAGAGGTTCTACACTAGTCTCAGGCTTGCTTGTTGCAACAGGAAGAGAGGAGTGGATTAGAATTGGGTAGGAGCTCAAGCCCCCTGTTAGAGAGGAAGTGGGAAAAAGGAAGAAGAATGCAGAGTGAGAGTGGTTTTAGGAAGAATGCAAGTTTTGTGAATTAGGCAAAGAAGAGAAAGAAAGAATAATAAAAGGGGTCTCATATATACTATCTATATTATTTCTATACTATTATATAAAGATGATTCTCCATTTTAGTATGCACATTTCTTTTTCAATTTTACTCTTTAATAAGTTATTATTTTTTAAATATTATTATCTTCTATATTATTATATAGAATTCTTTGTACACATTTTGTTTCCTATTTTACTTTTTGACCATTTTTAAAATCAAAATAATTATTTTACTAATCTTACTCTTTAGGTGACTTTCTTTTTCTAAATTTAACCATTTTTTCAATTTGACATTCTTTTTCTAAAATTTATTTATTTTTATACTAAAACAACTATTATAATAATAAAAATATATAATATATATATATATATATATATATATATATATATATATATATTATATAAAGAAGATTTTCATTTTGATATACACATTTCTTTTTCAATTTTACACTTTAATGAGTAATTATTTTTTAAATATTTTTATCTTCTATATTATATATTATATATGATTCCCGTGTGCACATTTTGTTTCCAATTTGCCCTTTTAACCATTTTTTAGATCAAAATAATTATTTTACCACTTTTACTCTTTACGTTACTTTTTATTCTAAATTTAACTATTTTTTTTCTTCTAAAATTTAACTGTTTTTTTTAAACTAAAATAACTATTATAATAAAAAAAGTATCTAAAAAGAACATAAAATACAATAAAATTGTAAAAATTGTTTATTTTTTTTTTCATAATTATTATTATAGTAATAATAATAATAATAATTTTATTATTAATTTTATCTTCTGTCATTGTACTTCAATTGAAAATTTTAATTAAATGTGTTTTAAACTTGTGACTGTGTATGTGATCCTATAATAAAAACCTTTTAATAAATGACAATTTTTTACATATGTGAATACTACATAATATTTACAAAAATATTGAAAATAAAAAATAAGATTAAAATATAGCATATTTAAGAAGAATACAAAAGAAGCCTACCCAGATTATCTATCTCATGCACACAAGCATACATAAGGAAACAAAAATAAGGTTAGAAAAAAAGAAACAACACAATAGCTCATGGAGATGTCAAAATGAATTGGAACTCCCGAGCCAATCTGGTTCACCACGGGTTCGGGTTGGGTTGAAATTTTTTTACAAATTTTAATATGGGTTAATTTTTGACCCGGATCATCTAGAACCCAGCTCACCCAGGTTGAACCCGTGATGAGTCGGGTTGACTCACCAACCCGCAAATAAAAGGGTCACATAAGTGTTTTTTATTAAGTTGGACTTTACATTTGGGTCATGTTAGGTTGTTTTTTTTAGCCAACTCAAATAATTTATATATTTTTATTTTGGTTTATATTTGGATTGTATTAAAGTTTATTTAGATTTTAATTAGAATTATAATTTATTTTTGACTGAAAAAAATAAACTTGTATTTTTTAGTTAAATGAACCCGTTTAACCCGCCAACCCGTGACAGGTCGGGCCGGATTCGAATTTTTTTGACTCCCTAAAAAGTGAGCTGGATTGGATTGGCTCACTAAATCATCAACCTATGATGGGTCAAGCCGGGTCTCATTTCACTTTATTGAGCTTCCTTTACCGATCCAAATGTGTACCTTTACGCATAAGGTAAGCAACTAAACTAATGTTGTTTGTTTTCACATAAGTATATATTATTTACGAATAGTCAAATGTGAATGTAGGTTTGTTCGTTAACACAAAAAAAAAAAGTTTTTAATATGTTATTTTTACCTTTTATGTTTGTTTTGGATTATAGATTTTGGAGATGAAATTTACATATGTTATTTTATCTTACATAAATTTACATTTGATATTGACCAAATGTAAATTCTTCACATAATAAAAAAAACTCCAACATCCATCATAGACATCATCATCTTTCTCCTCCTTGTCTTCATGTAGCTACCATCATCTATGACCAACTTTTGCATCACCAACTCCTATTATGCATGCCACCTCCAATATCTATCGAACCATTGTGCCACTCACACTCAGTAGATGCTCGTAGGAAACGTGAACAGAAAGACGTGTAGTAAAGCATGCGTCTCACACAACAGTGAACAATCATCTCGCAATAACGCCAGAGATGCTACAAACTGTGAACTAAACTTATGGTACAACTATCCAAAATACCACAAACAAGGTCCCAAAAGAAGGTACCCACAGGCCCAGTAATAATGACCCAATTACACTAACTCACAATAGTCAAGAGAAATCTAGAAGGAAGATTTGAACCCCTTCTCGTCTGAAGGATCCGATATTAACCACTTGTAGGGCCACCAATTGGGACAATAAGAATCAATTATGTTATTTTGCATCCCAGTGTTGGGAATAGTTAAATGTGAGTCAAAAGTTTTATATTGGATAAAATAAACAAAGTTAAATATTATATAAGATGAAAGACCAATAACACCATTATTTTAAGGTTTTAAGGTAAAAGTGGTGTCAAATACTTTATATGTGTAATACAAATATCATATATATAGAATCACAATCTTTCTATAACCATAACCCATATATAAAAAAAAAATATATAAATCCATCAATATCAGAGTCGATAATTTAAAATGATTGACTGCATAACTATAATAAAAAAGAGTCATCATACACTTGGGGAATATACCATATGAAATAAAAAATTTAAAATCCATTTAACAATAATACAACCACCACCACGGTTTATTTTAATTTTATTAACATAACGTATTTTAATTTTATTATGTAACATATTTATTTATTTGATATCACACCAACGCTTGAGTATTTTTGTTTTAAGTTTTAACGTTTACAATTTTTAGATGAATACAATATTAATCTTTATCATATAATGAAAAAAAAAATCTCAGTGTTCATTTTTTTAAAACACTTGCTCTTGATTTAAAATAATGTAAATATTTTCTGCACATCAAAGTCCATCTCTTACACTCACACATTTGAACACGTGAATAAAATGTTTGATTTAGCATTGAGTTTTTTATTGGAGACACCTAAATTTCTAAATAATAAGATTCAACTACTGGTGGCAATAAAAGTCAACTATAGCCATAGACGAATCTTTAGATTTGAGGAATTCAAATTAGTAAAGAAGATTGTCACACAGTTCCATGATCTAAATAAATCTATTACTAGATTATGAAATGTATATTCATTATGGGAATTTATGCAAAAGAAATCTATGTTACCTGTATATTAATAATGAATATTTCATCAATGGCTAATATTATTTAATTTTTTCTTGTTTATTTTAGAAGAAACAAATTTAAAAATTTAATGTACTTTTCCCGTGATGGTGGTTGTATTAAATTATATATCGTTAAATGATGTGGAAACTTTTAGAATTTGAAATAGGGAAAGAATTTTTATAATTTGGTTGTTAAATGAAGTGGTTCTGATACATGTAGATTCAAATAATAAGTTTAAACTATCAAAGTTTAAAATTCATATGTAAAATAAAAAATTTATTTTGAAAAGTCAAGAAATATGAATCTAACCTAAAATCTAAATTTAAAAAAATGGATTTTTAGTGAATCAATTCAGATATTAAAAAATTGAATTGGATCGCGCAAAATATATTTTTTTTCCCACCCTTACATGCCTACAATATTACTTATGGTGAGTTGGATAGAAATACATGTATTATTTTATTTTATTTTAAGATTGAATTTCATCATTAACTAAAAATACACTTTTTTTTCTTATCAAAAGTCTGTTGTATCACACGGTTACTAACACCTTAGGAGCTTAACAACATGTTGGATGAAGAACTTCTTTATAATAACCTTTTCAAAAGAATAAAATTATTATTCAATATATTAAAATTGGTTCATAGACCATTTAAAAATAAAACAAAAACAAAAAATCTCACAAACTAATTTAACTTAAAATATTCTGATTTCTTTTCTTTAAGTGTTTATAAAAAAATGTTGATCTAAAATTATGAATGTTAAAAAAATTCATACTCAGATATTTGAGAATTAAGTTCATAATAGATAGAATATGAATATTATAAATAGTACTGTAGATAATAGGTATCCACATGTTAACTAAACATATACGAGTATCATAATATTTATATTTACAAATGTTTTACTAAACTCTAATTCAAATTAAAAAAATACACAATTAAAATATTTGACACATTAATTTTGAATTAGATATTTTATATCAAATAGTTTTAAAAACTATCATTCAATTCAAAAACAAGTTTATATATATTGATTAAAATTGTAAGATATAGATTTATTTGAATTATGATTTGGTAACCTGTTTTTCTTGTTTACATAATTTTATACTCTTAACAATAACTCTAAGGATGTTAGAATTTAAAAATTTATATAAATTATTTAAGGATCTTGCTAACCAGTGCCCTAAGGGCACTGGTTAAGGATAATTAATATACATTCTATTTTACAAAAATACATAAATAAGTGTAATATTAAATAAAACCTGACCTAATAACCATTAATGTAACTTTATTTTCTTTAAAAGACAAGAATGTCCATAAATATTGTACATGTGTATTTAATATTTTATTTAATGTTCACAAATAAAATTTAAAAACCAATTAAATAATAAAATAACTATATTTTAATGTTGTTAAAATTTAAATTAACAAAAAACGAACAAAAAGATAGTGTTAAACATCTAAAACTTAAAAAAAACATAAGAAAGTATAAATTAACAGAAAAATCAATAAAAAAAATACTGTTAAACATCTAAAAATTGTTACAAAAAAAGAATAATTAAAGTGTCAATTTAAGACATAATTAATTTTTTTCTTTTTAGTAAAGACCTTAAAAATTCTAAAAACTTGTTTTGTAACAGTAAGTTATTGTCTACACATTTAAAAGGGTATTTTTGTCTTTATAAAATTTATTATGTGTATTTATACTATTTTAATTACTGTATTTAATTATTTCAGCTTTCAATGTAAAAATGATGATATCAAAACACATTTATTATTCCTTAACCAGTGTCCTAAGAGCACTCGTTAACATTCTCCATTATTTAAATATATACTAGTTTGTTGTAGGATGCATAGGGAACAAAAATGCCTCTATATTGGTGGGCTCGTTAATCTAAACTTAATCTAAACATTAATTAAGGAACTTTATGGTATTGAAATGTGATTTAATATAATTTTATTTGGACTTCGTTTGAATTTGAAATTATTTAGACTTTATTTAAAATTTGAATTTATATAAAAAATATTTTTAAATATATATATATTTTTTTATATATATATATATATATATATATATATATATATATATATATATATATATATATAAATAAATAAAAAGATAAGTATGTGACAAATATTTATTATTATCAAAAATTATTATTCATATCATATCTATCTGGTTAACATGTTAATCTAAAATGTAATTTTAATTTTAATTTTTTTTCTATTAAGCGTAATATGTTATTATTATTATTACTAGCGTACATACAAGCGCTGTCGCGCTTGTATGTACGCATTTTTTAAACGTATTTTTTAAATATGTGTGATATTATATTATAATAGGTGATGATAATATAATGTTATTATGTTAATATATAAAATAAAATTATATTTATTAAAAATAAAGTGAAATATATAAGAAAATATGAGAGAATAATTGCTGATAAATAGAAAAAAAGTTTGTAAAAATAACGGTCAATTTTCAAAAATTTAATAAATAATTATATTTTAAAGGATAAAATTGGTATTTTGAAACGTAGAAACAAAAGAGAAAATCCTCTTTATATATTGTTATAGATTATTATTATTATTTTGATTTCCATACGTAGAGACTTAGTCTTTTCGTTAGATCGAATCTACACGTATCTATAAAATCTTTTAATGTCTCAACAGGGTAATCTATTAACTAATACAAAAAATTCTCGAGAACAAGAATCTCAATAAAAAGACAACCTTCTAAATTTCTAATACGTGGTCTCCTTCTAATCGAAAGAACACAACAAGACTAGATTTATAGCATCTTTGGATGAACGTTAAAGGAGGATTTTAACTTAAACTAAAAGCAATAAAGATTTTGGTACCCATGATTGGTGTTTTTTTCCCCTCCTCTGTGATACAGAATATTCCTTTAATCAATGAATATGACACAAATGGTTGGTTAATATTCCTTCTTGAAATTGCTTACATTTGTATATTTTAACTTTCCATTGTCCTCAATCTTCCTGCATCAAAACAAACACAAAAATAGAAATAACTTTCAATTTATACCATAGTTAAACACAATTATTACCATCAACTTGAAGAAAAGAAAAGAAATAACAGAAGACAGGGTGAGTCTTATCTTGGCAATGGAAGCGTTCCTAAAACTGATGTATGTAATAACTCACAAAACATGGTCATTTTCTAATGTCTGCAACTAGAAACACTTGTATGCCACAATGATATCATTCTTACACTGCATTTTTTATGTTCTTCCCCTACAACTCCCTTTGATTGCAAAGAACAGAATCCACTTTTTTTCTCCAATAAAAGAGAGCTGTAGAGGAAAAACATAGAAAATAAAGTGCAAAAATAACAACATTGATTTCTGTACCATGTAGAAAGGCAACCTCTGCAACATTTCCTGAAATCTAAGAACATGTCTTGGTTGGTGAATGTCATCATGTTGGCTCAAAGGGGTGACCTGAGAACACAAAGTAAATTCACCAAAATACCAACAGAATGATGATATGAACTGCAAACCAGCCTTGTGTTCTCAGATTCACTCCTCTGAGATAAACCCTATGACTTGACTGAAACATTTCCAGATTCACTTTCTTGGACCAGCAACTTTCTTTATATATTAACATAAAGGCCTCATGTCACTATGTTGTCATTCACAAAACATCATGAGTTTTCTAAGTTTAGAAAAGCCTTTTATGAGTTTAACTTTTTGTTATGTTTGTGTGGAGATTCTTCTGCACTCTGCTAATTAAATAACACCAAGTATTGCTGCTAAAACTGTTTAATGCTAAAGTTAATACTTTACATATAATAATAATAATAATAATAATATAATTAGTTATGAAATCATGGTAATCTATGGTAATGAGCTAAATTTGTTGTTTTGTATGAATATGTTTGAGGGATTCATAATGTTCTCACATTATGTTGTCATTGTATCAACAGCATGAGAGAGAGATGTCCACATCTTTGAAACTTTGTGACGTTTGGAAACAAACACAAACACTGAAGATGTTGTCATCTTTAGTGACTTTTAGAAATTTTGGAACTCATGGTTGGTAATGGATTGTGATTTTGAGAGAGTAATTTTAGTATGAAAAACCTAGTAGATTTTTTCCATGTGAATAAATAATTTTGAAAGATATTTGTGATTCATATTTTGTGGTTAAGATTTTAATGATTTATGTTATAGGACTTTAAAGGAGAAAAGTTGACCTTTAACAAAAATCCAAAAGTCACAATAATTAATAAAAGACTATAATAAGGTTTAATTTAAATATAGAAAAGTAAAATCAACTTTTTGATTTTTTTTAAGTAATTGATTGTAGTTTCGTGTCCAACTCTGTGCATTAGTATTATTATTCATTCCTATTATTAGATTTGAAGAAGGTTCAAAGTTGCAATTTTGGTATTAAAAGTGAAAATTTATTCTATTAAAATTTCATCAAAACATTTTTTAAATAATTTATCTTGAATTACAGCACAATAATTAATCTTTTAAACTCAAATAACTGTTTATAATATAAAAAAAGTCCGTACAATAAAAAAGTTTATAATAAAGTTATAAAATAATTAATTTTTTATTATGATAAAATAAGTCATATATATATATAATTTTAATTATCTTATTTTATACAACATCATTCTCTTAGAACGAATTTAATTTTAATGGCATAATACAGATCACAACCTTTTGAAATTAGATTTTGTATACTTACCACATAAAAAAAATTAACTCATTTTAAAATCTTTCAAAACAAGAATTTCTAAAGAGTGTTATTGAGTTGTTTAGATTTTTCAAAACATATATTTTGTTATATATTATTTTTGTGAAGAAAATTATTGGAAACGGTATTGAGTTGTTTGGATTTTTCTAAACATATTTTTGTTATATTATTTTTGTGAAAAAAATTATTGGAAACGGTACGTTCTAAATTCATGTGTGTATTTAATATTCGATATAATTTTTTATGTTTTATGTAATGTAATTTTTATTATAATTTAGTCTTTCATATTTTTCTCTTTTTATTTTTATTTTAATAAATATTTTAAATAATAATAATAATGATACTTAGCATAACTTTATTTAAAAATATATATAAGTATAGAAGAAAATACATTTTTAATACGTCATTCATCTCATTATAAACCATAACCGTAAATTAATTAAAAAAGTTTAAATTAATTATTTCAATATTTATTGATCGAAAGTGACAGTGTATATATATATATATATATATATATATATATATATATATATATATATATAACTTTTTATTAAAAAAATGAATTGCAAAAATTAAAATTAACCACCCACTTAAATAATTTTAGTGTTCGAAAGTAGCTTTCCTATAAATTACTTAAATTTAAAACTAAAAACAATTAATACAAATAATTTATCTTAACAAGCATGTATGGGATGTTTAAAGATATTTATATTTATATAATTCACAATTTTAACCATTAGTTTTTTTAATTTATAGTTTAAACTAGGAATATTTATAACTGAATTATAAAAATAATTAATAAAAGATTAATATAATAAATTTATGACCAGTTAAAATTGAAAACTTTTGAATTGATTTGAAGTTCTTTTTTAGAATTAAAAAGTTTTGTTCAATTTACAGTCTTAGAAAGTGATTTAAACCAAACCTAACGAAAATTAATTATTTAAATTTTATTAAATTACTTATTATTCATTCACAATTTTAATCATTAGTTTTATAATTTATAGCTTTAACTTGGAATATTTATAACTGAATTATCAAATAATAATAATTAAAAAATTTAATATGATAAATTTATGACCAATTAAAATTGAAAACTTTTGAATTGATTTGAAGTTTTTTTTAGAATTAAACAGTTTTGTTCAATTTACGCTTTTAGAAAGTCATTTAAACCAAAACTAACCAAAATTAATTATTTAAAAATTATTAAATTACATATTATTCATTCATTTACCAATATATCTATTCTAAAATTGTAAATACCTGTTCTACCTTATTTTATTTTAGTTACTTTGTAGATAAAAGAAAAGAGAGTTGTATGTATACTGTGAAACCCTTAAAAATATAGACACTAAAGGTAAAATAAAAGGATAATAGAGTTAGGCTTTATTGATGGAGAGCTTGAAGTGTAAATAGTTCTCTCTAGTCATTATGCATAACTGATATTTCTCTAGAAACAAATTTTCCAAAATTTCTATGCTTTGTTTCTAGAGTAATCTCACTTAGTTTTTTTTTTCTTTGATCAAAGTATGTTGTTGGAATCACCGTGGAGAACTCTTCAAATCTACATGATCAAAATCACAAGTAGAGTAAGTTTTTCTCTTATCTCTTTCTCTAGAGTCAAATATGCATTTTTTGGTTTTTGAGGTAATATTAGGTTGCATGCAGTCCAATTTTACTTAAGTGATCTCTTTGTATGTTAGTGATTCTAATAGAGTACTCTGATTATTGATTTGATCCTCTATGTGTTTGTGCAATAGGTTTATCACTGTGAGTGCAAGCTGTGAAGAAGAGTTGGGAAGCTTTAGGGAGACCAATTGAGGTTAGGGAAGCTAATTTTAGCTTATTCATGCTATGAATTTGAATTGATTTATGTACGAATTTACATGTCCGAGTTTGTGTATTTGTGAAATGGGAAGTTTGAATTTAAATTCAGATTATATGTGTGATTTGTTGAGAGTTGCATTGGGATGAAATGGTATGGTTGAATGTGAATGTGAAATTGTGAAACTGATTTGGGGAAAATGGTGAGAAATGGATACCTAGTTTGAGCAATTTGGTCTCTAAAAAAGCTTTCAAATGAACTAGACTGGAAAAGAAAAGAAGTGGAAAAACCAAATTGAGCTAATTACACAAGCCAAATATCATATTTTTTCCTTTTTATAAGATGACGATGGGTCCCAGATACTTGTCGTTGGATGCCACTTTGAAATGGCCAGGTTAGGGGCTCCAAGAGGCCAAAGCATTGGACGCCAATCTGCACTGATGGGTGCTCACTTCACATTGAGTTCCAGTGATCCAAATTGTTGGCCACAACTTTATGACCATTGAGCGATCCCTTTGATAGTGGCTCTTGTAAAACCCCTTTTTCCTTTAAAATATACAAGTTCAGCCCATAATCAAACACTCTCACATTCATACCCTCTTCCTTTATCTCTATTATTTCCTTTTTCAAAATCTCAACTTTTCCCTTCCTCCTTGGCTAGGGTTGGCCACATAACTAGGGGATGGGAGTTCTTCCACTCTGTTGTCTTCGTCCGTCTCAAGGTAATAATTCTCCTTCGCCTTCCATTTTTCCTGAGTCAATCCTCCATCTCTTGCAAGCTTCTTCTTCCTTTAAATGTGTACTCTTCAATTGTCTTCGTGTTTGTAGAGCCATTTTAGGTCTCTGGATCTTAAAGCACCTTGAAGGAAAAGTAGAAATTTGTCCAATATAAAAAGGTGAGGGAAGCTACGTTTTTCACAAGATCTTTCTGCCAAATTTGTTGTTTGCATGTTGAATCAATGTTGTAGGTAATGTTTTATGGTGCATAATGGTTGTTTTCATCCATGAGTTGTTGATTTTATTCCTTATGAGTGTGAGGGAAGAAATCCCTAATTTTTACATTTATTAATGTGTGTTATGAAAATTTGGGGGTTGTATTGAATGAATGTTAATTGAGATACATTTGTATTATTTAAAGGTTGTAACTTGTTTGGGATTGTTTTTAACTTGGTATAATTGTGTTTGGTTGTTCTAGTATGTTAGGCCGTTGCAAAACTGCAGATTTTGAGCATCTGCATCGTGCAGACTTGTTAGGCGAGAAAATAGCTCGTCTAGCGAGTGCCAAAATCAATTTTGGCAAAGAGTTTTTTTTTTTGCTGGGAGAAATCCTCTTGCTAGGCAAGTTGGATTTTTCAACTTTGGATCATCTCTAGAAAATTGTAATTCCTGCTTCGATAATCGTCGGATTGAGTTGAAATTTTTGCAGTAGGTCCCAAACATATGATTCTTTGTTTTGATTGGTTGGATCTGTGATTGAAGTTCTGTAGTTAGAAAAATTTTCATGTAATGTTCTTGTAGTTTAAGTTATTGACAACTTTGACCTTTGTTGCTTGTTTAATGCATAATTTTTTCTATAAGTACCCAAATGTGTTGATTCTTTTTTTTTTGCATTGTGTTCTGGATTCAAATATCTTTAATTTGAATGCAAGAGCATAATTTTTGTAGTTTTGTACAAACTGAAGTTTTATTTTTAAAACCCCTAACCAATTTGCATATGTGTTGTTAAGTTACTATGTAATATACTTGGTGATTATGTGAATGTTTAGGGATGATGTGAACTTTTGGAATATAATGATGTATGAAATTGTGATGATGATGACCTTGTGAATGGATATGTGTGTTGTATATTGATGATATAATGTATGAGACTTGTTAAATTGTGAATTGAGAATGATGAATCAATTTTCAAGGATTTTTTTTAAAGCATGTGTGCATTGGTATACATTGATGTAAGGACTCAGAATTTGGAAGTTTATTCTAACACTCTACTAATCATTCAAACTCATGTAGAGGAGAATGAATTAGGAGTAGAGAGTAGCAGGAGGTCTTGGTTGGAAGAGCCATTTATAGTTCTAGGAACCAGAGGATTAACCTTGTGGTTGTTATCCATCATAGGTGCCAAAGCTTCTAAGTAGTTCTACACCAATACTTGTTATTCGGATAACTGAGTCTAATGGGTCTTTTATGAAGTGGCTTGTTTCTTATAATGGCTTGAATTACTTAGTTTCCTAATATGATTTAATTTGTGATTAATGAAAACATTTTTTCATATTAGCTTATCCTCTCTAGTGTATGCTTCTTGTGGTGTTGTTGTTCTTTTGCAATGATCACCAATATTTGGTGTGAGCTAATGAGAATTTAGGAGTTGGTTCCCCTTGCGATGGGGATGGCAGTACAATTGTTTAGTTCTTTAGATTTGTTTTTATTACTACATTATATCTTTTGAAAAACTTTTGTAAGGTTTATCTTTTGCCATATTTGGCTACAATTTTAGATTGTGGTAGTATACCAATTTTATGTTTATGTCTTGGATAACTGTAATAAGAATTCCTAGTGTATGGTTATCTACTTGAAGTATTAAATATGTGATATTTTCCTTTAGTATTAAATGGGATGTTACAACTCTAGTAGAAGCCAGTGTTGGGCGCCATTTTGAAATTTTAATTTCAAAGAGCTTTAGGGCCCATGGTGTTGGGCGCCTTTGTATGTCGTTGAGCGGTAAGTTTTGTGTGATGGTTTTGGGAAAAAATGAAATGCTTGATATGAATTTGGGACAATTATGGATGAGAAGTTGTATTATACTGAAATTTAGATAAAATTATAAGTATAAGGTAAAGGAAATGAAGTGGAATAATGGGAAGTGGGTGAAAATCATGTTTGTTTGAGATTGTGTTTCTTAGGGAGAGGTACACATCTTTTAGTGTTATTAGTATTATGCATTAACTAGGGACACTCTTTGGAAGCTATACTCATATTGTATTAGACTCATTGACTCATGTAGAGAAAGGAGTCTAGGTAGTGAAAAGGGAAGTAGGTTCTTACACTACCGAATTTATTAGATTTAGTAACATTTTTCTATTACATTTATCCTAAATGTTACCTTATGAATAGTTATAGTAATATTTTTTAGAAAATGTTACCGTAAGTAATTAAAAATGTTACTATAAATATTGTTACTATGATATTGTAACATTTTTAAATAAATGTTACTATAAATAAGTAACTAATTTTCATTTTCTTAACTTAATTGTAAAATTTTAAAAAATAATAATAAATTTATAATTAATTAAGTTTATTATAAGATTAAAATAGTTAATATTACTTTAAAATTTAATATTTTAAAGTAATATTTTAATTTATTTAAAAGTAAATTTAAAGTAATATTATAATTTATTTAACAATAAATTTAAATTCACAACAAACCTTTTTATATATTTAAATTCTACGTGGTTTCAAATCAATTTTAAATTAATATGTTAATTCATTTAAAATAAATTTAAAGTAATAACTTTTAGATCTCTAGTTTCCGATCGAACCTCACGTGTGTTCCTGTTTCACAAACTCTCCAACACATGTTTTACTTCAAACTGCGATCCTACTCTACTACTTTGTCTCAACAACATTTTCTGTGTATTTTATGTGATTTTGTCGTAGGTATTCACAGAAATTTTAGACAGTTCGTTTGCTCGAAATTAAACAGTTGAAAATTGTGTCTTCAAACCCTACCAGGTGCGATCGCCGTTGAGTCATCTTGCCGTCATTGCCATCTTCAGGTAATATTATTTTATGTGTAAAAGTTTTCTTTCGACACATCTCTTTTAGTTTCGAAAATCCTAATGATTCTTCTTCGCAAGTTCCTCTCTGATTTCTTCATTTTAATTTTAATATATCTCTTTAGTACTAATAAATTACTGATTCATTGGTTTAAATTTCACATTAGGGCAAATCGGTGAAAACATCACAAACTAGGGAAGTGTTCTTTGCGTTCCTGGAGATATTGTGAGTGAAAAATAAACTCGTGTGTGCTTTGTCTGCTAGTTTAATCTCAGTTTGTTTGAATGGAATGTTAAATCAATTATTCAGTTAGGTTTTGACATGTTCAAAGAAGTTGTCCTTGTTGTGTTTCACTCTTGGACATAGGGAAGAAGGAGGTCGAGAGTGCCAAGTAAAATCTAATTGTCGTCAATTTATTTCTATTTACCTTGTTTTGCCTAGGGAATAGCTATAAATTTTTTTTCTAATGTAAAAATTATAAACCCTTCTCTTTTAGCATTTAATTCTTCCAAGATTCTTAACGCACTATCTTCAAAATGTAATACTCTTTTGTCCAGAGCCAAATTGTAATATATATGTTATGGTAATATGGTATAACAGTTTTGTGGGGGAGTTTATGCTCCAATGTTGGTCTTGTAAATGACAACCCATATTCTTAATCTTAGTTGTGCATTGTTCATATAATTATAGCTGGTCTTGGGATCATGGATCCCATTTCTTTTAGGCTATAAGCAACTCACTTTGTCATGAAAGAGAGAACCATGTACTGCTACTGGAAATGTGGCATTGAGGATTTTATTTACATGACAAAGCAAAGTGATAGAGAACTACCCCTGAATTCCATACAAGAAGAACTTGATAAAACTTTACAATTCAAAAGATCTATGCCAAGGGCAAGGATATGAAGAACAAATCTATTTAAAGCTCACGATGGTACAAGAAACTAGACATTCAAAGGATATGAAGATCATGACTTGGAGCATATTTGAAGAATAGTTTTTTTTTTTAAATTAGTTTATGCTTCTATGTTTTTGAGCTTTGGGTTTTGTTTTTTAGAAATTAGTTATGTTTTCATGTGTTTGGGCTTGGACTTTCTTTAAGGTTTATAGGTTTTCTTAACTTATGTGCTTATATATAGAGGTACCAAAAGATAACGTAGACACTTTTGAGCCATATTATATGCATTTGCATTCTTTGAGAGAAGATTCTCTAGGTTTTTGGATTAGAAATTTGATTCTTATAAAAGATTAACATCTTTGTGGTGAATCTTCACTTGATTTATCAATTTGCATCAATTTGTTGATTGTGGCGTCCCTCATCCATGTGTTATTTCACATTCTTTTTTTATTTATTTTTATTATACCTCTTGAGGATTTAAATTCATAAACGATCATACTCTTTCCTGAATATGATTGTATCTAGAGTCTGAGTGGATGTATAAATTCGGATAATTGAGTGTACTCATATCTTTGTCAATGATTGAGAACATGCTTTATGATAGCTGAAGTGATGATTTATTTGGTTGATTATAATTGATCTTTATACAATAGTTATATATGGGTTTAATTACTCAGATAGTACCCACTTTGGTAGAGGTGTGTTAATCTGGTACCCGCTTTTAAAAAAGTGTCAATTGCATCTATCTTTTGAAAAAATGCTTCAATTAGGTCCTTTTCAGTTGTGCTTTTTTTGATTTTTTTTTAATTTTTTTTATTTTTTTTTAAATTTTTTAATTTTTTGAAAAAAATTAAAAATGCCACGTGTTAGGTCCCTATGTGTGACACGTAACATTATCAGTGTCACGTGGCATTGCAATGCCACGTGTTACTGTCACTATCATATGTCATTGTGTTGATTTCGATTTAGTCCCCATATATGTCTTTTTTTTGTTTCAATTTAGTACCTACTTAGGTGTATCTGATTCACTTTTGACCTAATTTTTTTTAATAGTTAAAATCCATTTTTTATAAATTTAAAAGTAATTAAGTATAAATTTTTTATAAAAATTAAGTATTTGATATTTATATTCAAATTTAATGGTAAAAGTCATTTTCAATAAATAAAAAATTAGTATAACATTCATACAAATAGAATTTTTGGTTTAAAATTACTAAGAGATAATATTGTTCTATTTTTGAAAAAAATAATAATTAACAAAACATGAGTACTTAATAAAAAAATAATTAATAAAGTAATATGTTAAAAAGTCATTTTTAATAAAAAATATTAGTATAACATTTATACAAATAATAAATTTGGTCTGAAATTGAGAGAAACAATATAAATATCAGTACTTAATTTTGTAATTGACATTTTCTTAAAAACGGGTACTAGATTGACACACCTCTACCAAAATGGGTAATATCCGAGAAATTAAATCATATAAATATTAGTACTTAATTTTGTAAAAATATTTACACTTAATTAGTTTTAATCTTATAAAAAATGGATTACAAAAATATTTTAATTATTAAAAAAAGGGACAAAATTAAATCATATATACATAAATATGTACTAAATTGAAACAAAAAAAACATATATGGGAACTAAATCGAAATTAACACAATGACATCTGATAGTGATATTGACATGTGGCATTGCAATACCACGTGGCACTGACAATGTCACGTGTCACATAAGGGACCTGACACGTGGCAATTTTTTTCTTTTCAAAAAATTAAAAAAATCACAGACTGACATGTGACACGTTGTTAACAGCATTATTCAACTCTGTTTAAAAGGGACCTAATTGAATCACTTTTTCAAAAGTTGGGATGCAATTGACACTTTTAAAAGCGGGTACCAGATTGACACACCTCTATCAAAATGTGTACTATTCGAGTAATTAAACCTTATATATGAAATGCTAAGTTATCATTAGCTTACTCTTTTTTTTTCTTTTTTTGGCTGTTGTGTCTCTTTTGGAATGTCGTAAGCAAATGAGAATGCATGCGATGATAATGCTAACCGATAGGTAGGGCAGTATTTTGCATATCTTTTGGTTTTGGAGTTATATACATAATTATATATTGTGGTGTAATTTAATAGTCTTGTCTCATATTTTAAAGAATTTTAGTACTTTTGATGTATTTTGAAAATCTTAAATGTTGTTAAAAGACTATATTACATTTTATTGCATGATTGTATATAATTCTTGTTATACATATAACCAGATTTGTCTAATATAATCTTGAAGTAACTCTAGAAAGTAGGAAGTGAACTATTGTCTTAGCTTGTTACATATACACAACTTATAGACCATATTGAATAATACTACTATTCATCCCTTCAACAAGGTGGGATTATGTCTGAAAAAGATTTTATATATATATATATACTAATGAAATATTATATAAAAATTGAAAAACCAATTTATACCTAATTAAAAAAATAAATTTATTTGAATTAGATTTTTTCTATTCTCAAACCTCAATCCGATAAAATTTTCATATACGAATTAGATATATTTTCAAAATAAAAATTTAACCAAATCACATCACAGTTAACAAAATAATTATTTTAATTAAAAAATTATATATTTATTGATTTTAATTGAAAATCAAGTGACAAATCATAATTTCAATACTTATTTAATTAAATACTTCAATATTTTTTTAAGAGAATTTTATAAGACATTTACTTTTAGTTTTAATCTTTTATGTTTTATAGTTTTTGAAAGAAAGTACTTATAAAGTAGTGATGAATCTAATATATACCCATCACTTATAAAATAATATGTAAAGGCACCTATATGCACGGGAGAAATAATCATTAAAATGATAAAATTTTGCTTTCAAAATTATAGAAAAGGCATAATTTAAAAAATAGGAAAGTCACGTGTGATTAATATGATTTTATTGTAAAAAGATCGTATTAATTTGACGTAATTTTAACTTTTTTAAATTGGAGTCGTATGAAACTAATGACTTCAATTAAAATAAAAAAAATATATATAGTAAAGAAGTAGAATCAAGTTGACACAATTTTAATCTATATCACTTTATTCTAAAGCCATAAAACTGGCATAATATCAATTAAAATTTAAACAAAAATTACAATAAAGTGAATAGTATGAATTTACAATAAAATCGTACTAAATTAACACCTTGTCCATAAACTTTTTAAAATTTGCATTATTTTTATAAATTTAAAAACTAAATTGCTCCACTTTGATGCTTTTCCCTATATGCACGTGATACCACTAAAAAGTTGGCAGAAAACGTCCAGTATTTTCTATTTTACGAGAATCAAAATTAAGAAAATAAATTTAAACACAAGTATATTTATCTATTTTTATTTATTAATTTACTATATTAAAAAATGTTTTTATAATACATTTTTTTTCATTTTCTTTCACGCTTATTATTAAAGAAATTTTGAATAGAAAAATGCAAAAAAAAAGAAAGATCGAAGAATACGTTGAGAACATAGAAAAGTGTTGGTGTGGACAAGGTCAAAGTTGCCGTGGACAAGGGCAAACCCACATGATCCAACTCCATCACCTCAACCATAGCTTCTGTAAGATCTTTCCTTGGACACACTTTTCCCTTTCTCTTACAAATACCCTTCTTTCACTTCATACAATCTAACCAATACAAATCACAAAGTGAATAAACCATTCATTCTTGCAACAATGGATTCCAGTTACAACTCCTCTTCTAAGGGTCAAGATCAACAACAACGCCAACAACATTCTCCCATGGACTTGTTATCTTCTGCAAAGAACGCAACACAATCTGCTTTTTCAAATGCTGCTAGTAACATTGCAAATGCAGTCGGTGACAAGGTTGATGATTTTCTCCACCATAATGACTCAACTACTACAAAGAACAACACCACCACCACCCATTCTAGTAGCAAGCTTGATAGTGATAACCGCACTAGCAGTGGTTATGGGAAAAGTGGTAAATCAGAAAGTGAATATGGAGGAAGTGGACGTTCGAGTAGCCATGACTATAAGTCTGGTAGTGCGTATGATGATGCAGATCGTTCAAGTGGAGATCGTTCTGGTGTAGGTTACGGTGGTGATGGTCGTTCCGGTGGTGGATCTGGTGGGGATGGAATTTCTAGTGGTGGAGGTCATTCCGGTAGTGGGTACGGTGGTGATGGAATTTCTCACAAGGGAGGTCATACTAGTGGTGGTTATGGTGGTGATGGTATTTCAAGTGGTGGAGGTCGTTCCGATAATAGGTACGATGGTGATGGAATTTTTAGTGGGGGAAATCGTACTAGTGGTGGAAATCGTACTAGTGGTGGTTATGGTAGCGATGGAATTTCTAGTGCTGGAGGTCATTTGAATAGTGATGATGGTATTTCAAGTGGTGGAGGTCGTTCGACCAGTGGTTATGGTGGTGATGGAATTTCTAGCGGTGGAGGTCATTCGAGCACTAGTTATGGTGGTGATGGTATTTCAAGTGGTGGAAGTCATTTTGGTAGTGGGTATAGTGGTGATGGAATTTCTACGGGGAGAAATCATATTAGTGACGGTTATGGTGGCGATGGAATTTCTAGTGGTGGAGGCCGTTCAAGTAGTGGTTATGGTGGCAATGGACTTTCTAGTGGTGGAGGTCATTCGAGTAGTGGTTATGGTGGCGATGGAATTTCTAGTGGTGGAGGTCGTTCAAGTAGTGGTTATGGTGGCGATGGACTTTCTAGTGGTGGAGGTCGTTCAAGCAGTGGTTATGGTGGCGATGGACTTTCTAGTGGGGGAAATATTACTAGTGGTGGTTATGGTGGGGATGGAATTTCTAGTGCTGGAGGTCGTTTGAGCAGTGATGATGGTATTTCAAGTGGTGGAGGCCGTTCAAGCAGTGGTTATGGTGGCGATGGAATTTCTAGTGGTGGAGGTCATTTGAGCAGTGGTGATGGTATTTCAAGCAGTGGTGGAGGTCGTTCTAGTAGTGGTTATGGTGGTGATAGTCGCTCTAGTGGTGGCTATAATGGTGATGGAATATCTAGTGGAAAAGGTCATGCCAGTGGTGGATATGGAGGTGATGGAATTTCTAGTGACGGAGGTCATTCTGGTAGTGGATATGGTGACAAAGGTCGTTCTGCTAGTGGTTATGGTGGTTCTGGTGGAGGATATGGAGGTGATGATGATAATCGTTCTGGTGGAAGATCTAGGAATGAGAGTTATGGAAGTGGTGGATATGAAAATGATAGTCGTTCAAGAAGTGGATATACTTATACAAATTAGATCATTAAGATGACTCTAATAATGCCAAAAAGTTGGGATAACAAAGTATACATCTAAACTTATAGTTTTCATTGCAAAAGTGGTTGGCAAAACGAACTAGCTCAATCCGTAGATCTATAAAAAATGGATGAGTCAGGTTGATCCATCATATTAAAATGGATCGAAAATTTTGACCTATTATATTATAAGATGGGTCAGCAGGTTGACGAACTGACTTATTAATTTTTTTTTAATTTTGTAATATATATATATATATATATTGTATAAATATTAAAAATATATTGAATAATATAAATATTTTTTATATTTTTATTAATTAATTAAATATAAAGATAAATTAAAATGATTATTATATTTATATGTTATATTAATGTATTATAGTTTACAATTGGAACATGTAAGTTTTAATGATTTAAGTTATAATATTATTACATGTCCTTAAATTAATTTACTATGATTTTATTTATTTTTATTTTAAAATTTAGTTAAAAAATAAGTGAATAAGCCGGCCTCACTTTTCTTTTGGCCCATTAGTTTTGCAGCTTAGGTAAAATAAGGTTGCCAGGACTTAAATCGTTCACCAAATTTTAGGACACTAATGGACTTGTTTGTGCCCTCTCTAACTACAAATAAGTTCTTATTTATATTAGTTTTGCTTTTTATCGTCATGAATTAGATTTTGTGTAATATAATTCTATATATTCAATTATGTTATCCTAGCTAGTGATTAGTGATTTCTAAGGCGGTGATGTTTCAACCATTTTTCTTACACTGAAATAAAAGCTTAAAAGATTATTATACATGCTCTTGTCGTGATTGAATAATAATATACATATCTTTTTAAAAAAGAAATATATATTTGATATTTTTTTTCATTAATTTTCACGTCATATCAATGTCTTTCTCTCTTGATGTAAATTAGGTTTGAAAAAAAAAAAATTCTCCAATGAAGATTGTGGATGTTGAAAGAAAGTAAGAAATAAATAAAAATAATTACAAGTTTAAGAATTACATTTGATATGATAAAATGAAAATATTAAAATTGATATACTTAAAAAATAACTTACGATAAAAATGAAGGTTTAAAATCTAAGTTGGTCCTCGTTTTTGTTAAAAAATCTCAACTAGATAATCATAGTATTTTTAGTATTAATTTAGTCATTATTTTCTGAAAATGTGTTATAATTTACTCATTTGTCACATGTCAACTTGTGATTTTTTTAATTTTTCTTTTTAATTTTTTTAATTATATATATTTTTTAAATTTATAAAATGTCACGTGTCAAATGAAGGGTGTTGCAACGTAACAAAGGTTGTGTGACGTGGTAGTGACATTGCCTAATATCATTGTTGGGACAAATGTCATGTGAAAAATCTCAATTTAGTCCCTGTATTTATTATTTTATCTCAATTTAGTCCCAATTTTTTGTTTAACTGGAACAATTTCACCCCTTTCCAAATCCAGACCGAATTTAACTTTTATATAAATGTTATTATAATAATTTTATTAAAATTGATATTTTTAACAAGATTGAGTTTACTTAAATTTATATTTTATATTGAACTTTGTTTAAAGTGTTTCAAATATTTATATATCAATAATTTCTAGGTTAAATTACTCTTTTGGTCCTTATATTTGTCAAGTAGTGTCAAATTGGTCATCGAGTTTTTTCTGTCTCAATTTAGTCATTTTTTTTAAAATGATTCAATTTGGTTCTTATCGTCAATTTTGACCAAACGGTGTTAAAATCAACATCATGTGTCAATTTGTGATTTTTAAAAATTTTTTGGAATTTTTGTAAATGTTTGTGATTTTGTTCACATGTCGCTCCACAGTTGTGTCACGTGTCAAAATGATTCAATTTGGTCCCTATATTAGTTTTTAGTTTCAATTCAATCCCAATTTTTGTAAAAATGAAGCAATATTGTCACTCCTTAAATTGGGACTTAATTTACTTTTTTTATAAATGTTATGATGATATTCTTACTAAAATTGACTTTTTTATTAAATATTTGTAGAAATATTTTTAAACAAACTTTTTTTTTTTAGTTTTATTATTAAACAAAATTAAACCCCAAACTTAATTTCAATAATTAACCATTTTGTCATCATATATAAAGACATCAAGTGTATCATATTATACAAATTTAGTGAAGATTAAAAATCAAATAACTTGTCACATAAGTTTAGGAACTAAATTTCAAGTTCAAAACAAAACCAAAGTTTAAAGTTTTGTTTAGAATTTAAATTTAATTTTAAAATATTTCTAGAAATATTTAATAAAAACATTAATTTTAGTAAGAATATCAACATAAGATTTATACAAAAACTAAATTGAGTCTCAATTTAAGGAGGGACAATATTGCTCCAATTTTACAAAAATTGAGACTAAATTGAAACTAAAAATAAATATAGAGACCAAATTGAATCATTTTGACACGTAGTTTGTGCCACGTGTAAAAAATAAAAAAGAAATTTACAAAATTAAAAAAAAAAACCAGAAATTGACATGTGACATTGACTTTAATACCGTTTAGTCAAACTAACAATAATGACCAAATTGAATCATTTTTAAAAAAAGAATGACCAAATTGAGACAAAAAAATATTTCAGAACCAAATTGACATTACTTGATAAATACAATGACGAAAAGAGTAATTTAACCTAATTTCTATACAAATGTTAGAGTGGGTTTAAAAATAATAATTTTATAGATTCAAATGGAAAATTTTAAAACAGTTTTATAACAATTTAAAATAAATATATTTATTTAAAATAAAAAAAAGTTTAATGTAAAATACAAATCTAAATAAACTTAATCTTGTTAAAAATATCAATTTTAATAAAAATATCATTATAATATTTATATAAAAGTTAAATTTGGTCTTAATTTGAAAAGAGATGAAATTGCTCCTATTAAAAAAAATTAAGACTAAATTGATAGAAAATAACAAATATAGGAACTAAATTTAGATTTTTCACCTGACACTTCGTACTGTCAGTGCCACGTCACACTATCTCTGTCACATGGAAGGACCTCTCATTTGATCAAATGACAATTGTTTTTGCAAAATTAAAAGAAAAATTAAAAATTTTAAAATATAAAGAAATGAAAAAAGTTAAAAAAAATCACTAGCTAACACATGACATATCACTTAATGTCATTAGTACTATACTAATGAAATGGACCAAATTGTAACACATTTTCAAAAAATGAAGACTAGATTGAAATTGAAAAAAAAAACATGATTACCTAATCAAGATTTTCAAATAAGAACGAGGACCAAAAAATAGTTTAAACCAAAAAAAAATCATAATTACATATTAAAAAATATTTAAATATCTATCACTTATTAAAAAAAAATGCATTATAAAATCAGGTAATTAATTTTATATTTTTTGTAAATAATTTAATATAAAAATATACATTTTAGAAATGAAAATTAAAACTAAAATATGCCTTAAATTAAAATGAAGAAAATTTATCATAAAATCTTGATAAAAAAAGTTATAGTTTACAAAAAAGAAATTAAAACTATTTCACAAAATACCAAAATTTACTTTTTAATCATTTTAATATGTTTTATTAATGTATTTTAATTATCTGTTTTCAAAAGATAGTGAAATAATTACATAATATCATCATGTATTTTCTTTCTCTCTTTTAATCTTATTAAAGCGTATTATATGTGGAGATGGATCTCATAATCTATCTATTTTTATCTTCTTTTTTTTCACTCTTTCTTTAGGGTAATATGGGAAGTGACATTGAAGTATGAGAAAAAGATTCTAAGATACCTAAAGGGAAACGATGACATTGAAATTGTTCGAGTACGGAATCAAGCAGTCCTACAAAATATGGTGTGTCATTGCTTCCTTGTCTAGGTTGTCCTTTACTCCTATGCTTGGAATGATCTTTGTCCTGTAGTTGAATCGCATGTAGGATGATGGGCACCAAATGTTCGTGTATAGAACCGATCTGTCTTGTGAAATATGGAGCGTCCTTGCTTCCTTGCCTAGGTTGTTCTTTACTCCTATGCTTGGAATGATCTTTGTCCTTTAGTTGAACCGCATGGAGGGCCAATACCTGCAAGCACCCCGACACTCAAATCAATGATAATAAAAAATGTGATAATTTAGGTGATAATAAATTGTTCAAGATACCCCTTACACGGATAAACCTATATATATCTGATTCTTTATTGACTATGTTGGATTTATTTTAGGAAAGTTTGGATCTTACCATAAATGCTAATAAATACTTTACTATAACTTTTGTAACTGTGTAAATCGTAAATTTAGGTTTTATCATGTACAATATAACGCCAATCTTGATCGAGATGAACACGTCCTTAAGTTGGGTCGAAATCAAGTTTAGTTGAGATGATCTTGTCCTTAAGCTAGGTCAAACTGATCTTATCTTATCACTCCATGATGATCTCAACATGATCTTAGCATTTATGTACAAAATTATCTTCAATAATAATTTAAAAGAAACTCTAACAAGATTGTTTAATTCCAACTTTTATTGTGGACTCGGATGTTAAACAACCTATAACATGCTATACATTTATAAATGGTGAATAATTGGATAGTTGGGAAACTACTCTCCCACCTATAGTAGCAATGTGATCAACTTTTTTTGCCAAAGACAATCTCAAGGTTGTGTTTGGATAACTTATTTAGCTTACCATTTTACTTCTTATACGCTTGTTGTCTAGTAGTTTTGTTTTTTCATTGTGACATCTAATAGAAAATCTTTTATAGGGTTTCATGAAAATTTCCTTAATTATGTAGTTTACTATCCTAATAATAAACTTGATGAAAATAGTATTCCATCAAAACTTAAAATAATTTATTATAGTTAACACCCTAAGGATGTTTAAGTCTTTATTAAAACTAGAATAGACCGTTAGGACTAAATTGTTAGGATTAGATTGTTAAGAGTAGATCTTTCACATCTAACACACCAACCATTTGAAGAAGATTCTTTGTAAAATTAGGATGCAACTTGTGATTCTACAGTCTTTTAGGAACCTTTAGCATACAAAATGTTACGCCTCAAAACAAGTTTTCTTGTTCTCTTAATTGAGAATAACATACTTGGACCTATTTACCATTCCTTTCAACAACTACCTCATAATTTAAATATGTATTATCACATTTTTCTTCATAGAACATTTAAACAATTTCCACCACCTAAACAAATGATCATTTTTAGAAGCCCACTTATCACCATGCTACATTAGTTTTTTCTTTAGTACTAAATCTAAAACATTACTACAACTTTGTTTATAATTATATTTGTTACCTCATTCTCCTATGTAGACTTCCACATTTCATCTTCATTCTTGGAATCCTTGTTAGTTACCTCCTAGACCATTACTTGATAGACTAATTGACTCTAGAATGGAGTTGAATAAAGTCTTAGATTCTTTTTTCTGCAATTTTGAACTGAATTGTCTAGTTCACAAAGATCAGACAAATATAAGAGTTTATACTAGTCACCCAAATCATGGACTATGTTTAGTTCTTCTTTAAGCACATCTCTTAAGAGGTTTACCTAATTAAACAAATGACTATAACAAGTACACGAACATCTTCAGGTTAAATGAGTACGCAAACCTTTATAGGTTACACCTTAATCTTTCCTTGAGATTAAGAACCCTCTAGTGCAATGAAAATACTCTCATAGAGAGCCAATTTAAGCTCACTTGGGAAAACTTCACAGTGTGAAGATTTTACAAGATTTCTCATAAATTGATAATTCCTATTTTAGCATCTTCTTTGTGAGTTAAAGACACTCCTTTTGGCCCATTTTTGTTCTTAATTGTCTAGGATAGATAAGATTTGTTTTCTAGAGCAAAAATAGACGTTTTGGTGAATATGTGCTAATAAAGTGTTTTTAGATACACTTTCAGTCTTAGTTATGTGCTAGTCTTGTCTTGGTCTTTATAATTGCAAATTTTAGTTTTTAGAGACAACCTTGTGAGAATTTCAGTGCATGACAGTTAGACATGTCAAAGTGAGCCAACCCGGCTCACACGAGTTGGCTCACCACGAGTCAGGTTGAAAATGAGTGAACCCAACCCGACTCACTTTATGGTGAGCCAGAAATTTTGTAACCCGGCTCAACCCACCACGGGTTGGTGGGTTAAGTGGGTTGGCTCACCAATTTTTTAGTATTCAAATATTTAAATAAATTTTTAAGTAACCCATGAGATGACAATCGTAGTAAAATCAAGAACCAATGTCTTAATCATGGTCACCACCAATATATGAAGAATTGTTTCCAAGAAAGTATCCATATAGTCTAAGAAAACATGGCTAATATTACAAATTTTCTGTCATGCTATTCAAAAAATATAAATAAAAAACTATACATTTTTGTCATTCTAATTTAGAAAAAAAAATGTTTATAAGACGGTTACTTGAGTAATTTACTATAAAGATTATAGTTAAAGATTAAAGTATCAACATATATAACTTGACAATCAAATTAATTAAACATTCAAACTATTGAAATATTATTAAGCAACATTCTAGCATTTAAAAATATGAAATTGTGAACATATATAATAGGATTAGTAAATAATTATCAAAAAATTAAAAAAATGAAAGAAAATTTAAAATTTTTTAAAAAAAATTAACAAAAATGTTGGTGGGTTAAGTGGGCCAACCCACCTTCAACCCGGCTGAAACTCGTTTAACCCGTGGGTTAAGTGGGCCGGGTTGAGTTCAATCTACTTTTGAAAAAATTGAATTTTTCTCAACCCAACCCAACTTGAACCCGTGGTGAGTCAAGTTGGCTCACGGGTTGAAACTCATTTTGACATCTCTAATGACAGTTATGAGGTTTAGTGCTTACAAAGTGTGAAGAAAGCATCCGACAAGTTAGGAATAAGTTAAAGATCAAGGTTGCTACTTAGAAGTGAAGAACTTAGTTTATCTTTGTTGAATTAAAATTCTGCTTGACCAAGCCATAATGGAAGTAGTCAAGCTAAGTTAGTTTTGGGCCACATGAATTAGCTGTCTTCCACTTAGAGTTTTGGACCTAGAGGAGTCTCATAAATTAACATTAGTTAGCCTAATTAATTTGTAAAAATCTAGCTTTTAGTCCTATTATAAAATCTAATAAAAACAACTAAGTTTAAGAAGAGAAACACACACGTTACAACACTTTTACATTTTGTTTAAGCAACTTAGTGTAGATTTATCTTTCCAATTTTTGAAAGAATTCAGTTCTGAACCATTGTGAATGCAAAGTCATCTCAAGGTTAGGGAGTGGAGTCTACTGTACCATTCATAGTTAATACAAGTTTGTTTCCAATTTACTTCTTTCAACAATTTACTGTTCTTGCATTCTTCACTTTTCCTTTACTACTTTCTTTATTGTTATTGCATTGATTTACATTATTTTCCAATGGCTTTTATTGTTCTTGCATGGTTTTACTCAATTCTTGCATCTTTATTTTATCCTTGCATTAGTTCTTTAATTTTCTTATCGTCCTTTGTTACTTTCTTCCATTACTGCTTTTGTTTTAGGATTGAAATTCTTCATTTCTATTTTTATGCATTGAACTTCTAATTCTACACATTTGCGTTTCAAGTTTCTGAGTAAGAACCTATGTAAAGATTCCAAAGTGAGCTTTACTTATCAAGATGTCTTTTTGAAAACCAAAATTAAGTTTAGCACACCAAAATTGAAGTGAGAGTTTTAATTCTGATCCACAACCTTTTCTTGCAATTTATTAATACTCATTTAGTCAATTTTGTATGTTAGGTTGTTAATGTGCTTTTCTTGCTTTAATTTGTATTAGTTTGTATGATTACAATCCTTTTCTAGTTTCCTTTCTTAAGTTCATTTTTGCACCAGTTTTACCTTTGTGTTCCCAATTCTAAATTTTTCTTGTATTGTATTTGATGTTTTTGATTCAGTATTCCAGTTCTTATTGCATTGCATTTTTACTTGCATAAATGAACATTCATTTTGTACTATATTCCTATTCTTTCATCCTTCATGTATCATTAATAAGATTTCTAGTGCAGACCTGTTCTAGTATATTTGGTTAGGCATTGTCAACCTATGCTTGGTTTCAATGTGTGATTTTTAGTTTTTGTGTCATTCTTTGTGACGAGGCAGGACATGTACGGGAAGTAGCTCCCTACTACCCTTCACACTAGAAAAATATATGCCATGTACTCGTACCTATATTTGTGAAAGTATCCATTATATGGATACCTACATATTTTTGAATATTCACGAATATTTACAAAAAAAAACTAAAAATATTTAACAAAATATTTTAATGATATAAATATATAAAAAATGTATAAAAATATTTAAAAATGGTAGAAAGTTATAAAAAATTGTGGTTATTAAAATCCAAAAAAGATCTATATAAAAATGTATAAAAGATCTATGTATAAAACTGAATTTTAAACATTTAATCAAAGATAAAAAATTCCAAATAAATTTAAATAAAATACAATACATCACTATCATAAGTTTTAAACAAAGTCCAAATAAATTCAAATTCATACAAGTTCAAATAAAATTAAAAAAATAAATATTAAATCACGTCCAACACAAAGTTGTTAAATTAATGCTTAGATCAACAACCCCACTTTGTCTGATTCCTGAAAAATAAATAAATCAAGATCACTAACAATTGATATTGTTTTTTATTTTTTAATAAAGTGTTAAAGAAATTACCAATTGCATCAATGTCCACATCTTGCAAAATTGTACAAAGTTTCATGTTGTCCATTTTTAATCTTGACGAGCCTAAAAAACATAACACGTTCATAAAAAATTTCTAACAATCACTTAATTAAAATATTTAATTGAAGATGTTCATTTCATTACCTTCCATGTAAGTCCATAACCAATCTTGGACACACATCAATGCCTCCACAATATCTAGAAATAATCTACTATGATGTGGAGTAAATGAAGACTCAGAAACAACAGTTGAGTTGGAAATTGCTAGAATGTCTCTCTCGCTAGCATTTGCAAGGTTGGGTATTTTAAGCCACCAACCTTCCACCAAGCTAAGATATCAAATTGTGCATCTAAATTAGGAAGTTTTGCCTCTTCTAAATAACGATCTACTTCTGACTTGAAATTTGAAGTGTCACTTCTCTTTGCAATCTTATGTTTAGCAACATATGACCTCCAACTTGCTTTTCTTCCAAGAAAACCTAGATCCACTACATTTGTGTTTGAACTTTGAGATGAAGCAACCAATTTCATAATTAGAATTCTCTCCATAAATTTGAGGGAAAAAAATCTAACAAGTCTATTTAGTACCTCAGATGTAATACAATTCCTACAACCATCACCCTATTGATCACACCCCAATACTTATCAAATTTAGTAATCAAGTTTGCATTCAATTGATGAATAATGGAATTAGGAAAGGAAAGTCGCTCAATCAAAGCCAACTTAATTTCACATATTTTTGGGAAAACGACATTAACAATTGGATACAAAGTACCAAAAAATAAGAGTGTCACACAGTGTAGAACTATCATCTTAACAAGTGCACACCATGCTGCTTCTTGATTAAATGCATAGTTGCCAAAAACTATTTTTTCACTTCCTACTTTTTTCTATTTTGAGATATGCTTGTTTGAAGTTTGCAAGACCTAAAGTGGGTCATCAAGTGTGATGTCTCTTGCCTTGCCTCCCCTAAAAAGTTTTGAGCAACAATAATTACAAATGACTTTCAACTTTATATCTATTTTTTGTCTCTCAAAGTGATTCCACACAATTGAAGTGCGTTTGTTTGCAACATTATTATCCTTTATTTGAAATGAACTTTAGATTTCTACTTGAGTTGAATCGTCACCTACATTCGTAGGAACATTATTTGACTCCCATACATTTGATTCATCAACATTAGAGGTATCTTACACTTTTTGTTCCCTTTCCTTAGGAATAGAAATTTGTTTCATATACGTCCTAAAACAACAAAACAACAAATATTTAATTACTAAATTAAATAATTATATCAAATCTTAAGTAGGCAATGTTTTCAAACCAGAGGACATTTTGTCAAATTAGATTAAAATAATAGTTAATAACAATATATCAATTTTTAATTAGATCGAAATAATAGCTAACAAATTGCATATACTCTAACAACTATGTTTCCTATTAATTTTAATTTTAATTTTAAATAAAATCTCATCTTATCATTATCTTAGATCAATCCTGATTTTTTTAATTATCCATAATAATTATTATAAAAAACAAATATGTAAGAAAGCTATGATAATATATCATGGCCTTCACAAAGTGAATGTAAAACTAACACAATCAATGCAAACTTTAATGCCAATGATTTAACAAAATTTCACTGTCATAAACTTTCTAAAGAAGAATTGATATCATTATCATATTAACACAATTATGAATGTGTCAATTTAAAATATAATATTTTAAAAATTAACTTCACAAATGCAATATAATATTTTTAAAAATAAAACACCAAACATGAAAAAAAGCCCTTATGTATATACACATAAACTACTCTATCATCAATACTATAAGAGGGAGAGTAACAAAATTGGTATATGAATCGATGATGTTTATGTTTACGTAGGTATAGTACGATACACATACTCGCCTGTTAACATGCAAGCATAACAAATACTCATACATGTTACTCGTGGGTATCCATTTACAATATCAATTTTCTACCCGTTACTGATTTTATCTGCGGATACCCGCAAGTACAAATTTTTTTGACATCCCTATTTGTGACCCAAATGTATATCGTACATTGTTATGATATATTAGACATGTTTCATGCATCATATATGCATAATTTGCATATTAAGTTCGTTAGCAACTTTCATCGAACATATTTAGCATTTTGCATGTTCTTTTAAGCATTTAATAGAACAATTTTGGATTTCCTAAATAGACACTAGTTGTAGTAGTTCAAAATATGCCAACACCTTTCATTGCATCATTCTATACCTATTAAAGCATCATTAACACTTCCCAATCATAAAAAAGTGAAGCCACATTGCATTTGCACAATTCATATAGTTTAAGGCATGCATTCTACTACTGCACAACTTATTCATTTGATCGTTAGGTTTAACCACCAACATTAGTTCCATTATTTGCATTAGCTTAGTTTCATACATTCAAATTTTGTAGTTTGAACATTCCCCTAGTCTTTCATGCAATTTATTGGTTAGATTAATAGAAAACCACAACTTTAAGTTCACCATTTCCTAGGATTTGACACCTAGGTCTTCCTTATTCTTCACTAGGGAGGACTTGGTTTTTGATTGAACTTGAGACGACTAAAATAATTCATCAACCACAAAGCACACAAAGTATACAAACAAGATTTAGAAAGATATATCACAAATGTATTCTTCGATATTCAACTTGATCTCTCGAAGAACCGAAGCCTATACTTATGCAATTAGGCTATATGCTTCGATTTTACCTAGAACCAAAGCTTATACCCCTCTGCATAGGGTTAGTTTGTGAATTTTTACAACCTGCGAAAGTTCCTGTTGAATAGCACTATTTAAAACTAGTTGTTCTTCTCCTCCACCGTTGTAAAACTCGTGTTTTCCTCCATAATGTCCTTCGTTGAGGTTCGTTTATTTCTTCCCTGTTGTTTTTCTTCTCTTTAGTTGAGGTTTGTTTATCATTGCAAAACTTTAACATTGTATTTCTTTGTTTTGGTGCGTTGCATTCCAAGTTTCTCATTGTCACCATAACGCTTTTGAGACACTCTATGTCATCGTGGTGAACGATTATTGCGGTCTCGCTCTCGCTTTCGGTCTCTTGTTCTGGCTCTGCTCTCGCTCCCAACTTCCATTCTCTCGCAACAATTTTAGCTTTGACGCTTTTGGTCTTAGTCTTTGTAATTCTCGGTATTGTTATCTCCTGCTCCTAACTTCCTCTCTCGTGGTAGCTTTGAATTTGAAGCTCTTGGTCTTGGTTTGTCTAACTCTCGCTCTCTCTAGCTCTTAAGTTCCTTTCTCGCGCCAACTTTGAATTTGAATTTTTTCTATGTTTTTTTTTATTATTTGAATTTTTTTAATATAGTTTTTGTATGTTTATAATGATTGATTGATTTATTTATTTTAAATTGGTTAATTATATGCTTAAATTTGGTTTGCTTGAAAATGTTGCTAAATTAAATGAGCATTAGTTTCCCATTTGAGATTCAATACGAAAATTATCTACTACCTCCTATTCTTTTGAAAAAAATTGTATATATTTTTAAATTCATATAAGATGAGGCAATACTAATAATTTATATGTATTGAATCTTGAATTGTTCCATTGGACAATATAAGAAGATTAATCACCTTTTAATATTTTATTAGTGTGTGTGTGTGTATACACACACACACACACACACACACATATATATATATATACACACACACACACACAACCTATCTTAAAATTCATGAATATTTGTTAACTATATTTTTTATTATCTTCATGTAACCAAATGACCAATGCGAAATGCCAACAAAATTTTGTCAAATTTAAGAAATGTTGTTTAAAATTGATATGTAGCAATAAATTAAAAAAAAGGAATTTTCTTGAATAAGACAGAGTCATGCCTTGAATACAAAAACTAGGTGATCATTCATTTAAAGATTGGTGAAAAAGTTCATACAATTTCAGAATATATACGTGTTGATCAATATTGGATTAACTCATCACGCATTAGTGCTAAGTATGAGAGGGGAGTAAAAAAAATTATACAATTTGTCCAACTAATGAGGGTAGAAGTGGCGATAAAGTCAAGTTTAGATTTCCATGTGTCAATTGTTTGAATGAGAGGTTGTATATGCAACTGAAATTAGGGAACATGTTCTTTTTTATGATTTCCTTCAAAGTTATACAACTTGGATATATGACATGACGAATTATTAGACTTCTCAACTGTTTCCCAAAATGAACATGTTGTTGATTCCACCATGGGAGATCAATTGGAGAAAGACTGATAAAAGGGTATGATTCACGATATTGATGTATAAGCTTTTATCCAAGCCATGTTTATGAAATGATGTCCATTGACGCAAAGACTTTGTTGTATGTTGGTTCAAGTAAGTTCACATGGTTATCAACGGTGTTAAGGTTGATGAATTTGAAGGCGACTAATGGGTGGACCAATATGAGCTCCATATAATTTCTTGTTTTATTGAATGAAATGCTTCAAGATGTAAATACACTTCCTACTCGTAATTGTGAGACCAAGAAAATTATTTGTTCAATGGGTTTGGAATATAAAAAGATATATGCACATCCTAATGATTTCATATTATACAAGAAATAATTTGAAGGGTTCAAAAATTGTTCAAAGTGTGGGTTATCACGATTCAAACAAAAAAACAACAATGTAGATAGTCAAGAAATAGAAAAGGATGACCTCACTTTGAAAGTAGTTTGGTACCTTCGAATCATGCCTAGACTTAAGCATTTGTTTGTGAACCCAAAAGAAGTTAAGAACCTTTTAGATGGCATGTAGATGAGTGAAAATGTGACGAAGTGCTTCATCATCCAACTGATTCAATATAATGAAAAAATATTGATGAGGAATTCCTTTAGCTCGGTCAAGAATGTAAGAATCTTTGGCTTGGTTTAGCTACGGATGGAATGAAACCATTTGGTAATTTAAGTACTAACCACAATTGTTAGCTTGTTATATTATTCATTTACAACTTACCTCTTGAATTGTGCATGAAGAGATAATACATTATGTTGTCTATGATAATATCTGGTCTAAGAAAACTTGGAAATGACATAAATATTTACCTAGGTCTACTAGTTGAAGATTTGAAGTTGTTGTAGGTTGATGGGGTTGAAGTCTTTGATGCTTTTGATTCTAAAACTTTCATGATGCATGCAATGTTAAATTGTACCATCAATGACTTTCCAACTTACAACAATTTGTCAAGTTACAATGTCAAGGGTAATAAAGCATGTCCTATATGTGAAGAAAACACTACAACTCATCAATTGAAACACAGAAGGAAGGCAATATATATATATATATGCCATCAGAAATGTTTACAACCTAATAATCCTAATCGAAGGCTAAAAAAACATTTAATGGACATCAAGAGAATGACGATACTCCAATTCCATAAACTGGCCTTCAAATTTATGAAAAATTTAATAAAGTACATCATGACTTTGGGAAAACGTAAAAAAAGTCATTTGTAACGAGCCCTTGGAAGAAGCAAATAAATCTTTGATCTTCCATATTGGTTGAAGTTAGAGGTTAGACATTATATAGGTGTAATGAACATAGAGAAGAATGCGTATGATGATAGCTTGATTGGTACACTTCTTAGCATTCAAGGAAAGATAAAAGATGAGATAAATGCTCGTTTGGATTTGCTTGAAATGAAGATATGAGAAGACTTAACACCAAGGAGGTTGGTAAACTTACTTTTTTTTTCTTTCCACATATTACATTGTGTCCAAACAATGATACTCTCCAAATATTAAGAATTTAATATCGATGTAAGATTTGTTTTCCTAAAGTCTCACAATTGTTACATCTTAATGCAACCATTATTATCGATGACTATAACTCGTTTCTATTTATTATTATGTTTAATTTGTAGTAAATTCATTGATTCTGTCAAATTAAATGAATTTAAAGGTAAAATTATTATTATCTTGTGTCATTTAAAGACGTTTTTCCTTCCATCCTCCCTTTGTGATATTATTGTATATTTACCTGTTCATTTATTAAAAGAAATTAAGTTTTGTAAACTAATAATGTATCATATTGCACATTATGCACAAATTTAAAAAGAGTACGTGAAAAACAATATCAACCAATAGCCAAACTATGATAAAATATTGAAAAATGGTATTTTAACCATGCTATCATAGAAATTTTCGTTGAATAAGAATTCTCTTCGTAAAAATACACCATTTTTTTTTTCCTTTTAAAATTATAAATATTAATATTTAACAATAATAATCTTACAATATAAGTTCATATAAATCCGATGATATCGCAGAATTGACCGGTGTCCCGGTCTGCAATTCTGTTTCTTGTCCGATTCAGTTACAACAAAAATGGCAACGCAAACCTAATTTTCCAACGAAAACTTCCAAAACTCCAAAACCTCATTGGACGACGTCGTTTTCCTCTCTCCTTCTCTTCCTCTATATTAATCTCACCTTCTTCGAGTTTCTCCCTTAGTCTCATGCAATTTGAAACAACACAAGAGAGGGAGAAAGAGAAACCCCGATCTTCCTCTTTCCATCTCTTCTCTTTCTTCAGTCCTTCCTAGATTCGTAGCATTTTATCACTCCTTTCGAAATCCCTTACCGAAATCGCGTTAACGGTGAGACTTTTTATACTTTCCCTTTCATCATGTGGATTTCAGCTCCCATGCTAATTCTTAAAAAATACCAAGGTGGTGTGAGTTGTTTTGTTAGGTTTTTTATTTTTTTTTTCCCAATCTCGGATTTTTTGAAAAATTTCGATAGATTTTATGGTTGAGATTGAGTTTTGTTATGATGCTGTGTTAACAACTTTGTCGTTGAGAACTTTAAATTGAGATTGGTCTTTGTTCAGTTCAAAACGGCTGATTTATCATGGATTCATGGTGATTGTGTTGGTCTGTTCCTTTGATTTGGAAACGGCACTTGAGCTGTGTGATGTGAGAACTTAATGTGTGGCTTTTCAGTTTTTGGCATTTTCGTTAGAGTAATGCTGAGGGTTTTGAATTGCAGTAGTGGTTTGACTATACTGGGGGAAATCGTAAATATTTGCGGCCAATCGGGTCACTTTTGTAATCGCGTTGAGGTCGTCAGACACTTGAAGAACCCTCATGTTTTGAACAGGATCACAGCATGAACCGTTTTTTAAACTTAGGATTCACTGTGCTGCATCGTCGAGTAAAAGGTTGTTTTTTCCAATGCAGTTAGTGACTTATCGTCAAAATTTTGGTACTTTTACATTGTGGAAAATTGTCGACCAACATGACCGATGTGGCCGTGGAGAGCCCGACGGCCTTGACATTGCCTCCCAGACTGTGGTTGTGGACCTTTTTTCCATTTGTTTTCCTTAGCAGTTATAATTTGTTGCTAATGATGCGTGCACATTAGAACTAAGTAGAAATGTTAGGGTTTTCAATTTTCACAAAGAATCTTGTGGTCTACTAATGACTCTATTTGTTTTGGATGTCAGGCCATGCTAGATAGATTTGTTGAGTTAGAAGTGCTGTTAAAAATTTTGGTATTACACTGATAGCGGATAGTAATTGGTAATTATGTTAGTTTTTCTCTCTGCACTTAATTCTTGAGTTGAGATAGAACTGATTGAATTAAAGAAGCCATGCAATGATTTAGAGGTTTTGTTTTTCAGTTTTTGATTGAGATGAACCTTGACGGGGCTCCCTAGCAACAGGGGAAGAGAAAATGCTGAGGCTCATGTTCATGAGAAAGTGCTTCTGTTTCTGACAGTGGCGTCAATGATTACTGCTGTTGCATCGTAATTTGTTCATCTTTCATGATGTGGAGTTTTGCATCTAATGCCCTGACAAGCATTAGAATGAAAAGATGCTCGAAACAGTTAAGTGAAACTAATGCAGAATGCTCGGATGATGAGGTCTGCTCTAATTCCAGCAGAGACGAAGGGCTGGAATGTCCAATATGCTGGGAATCATTCAACATAGTTGAGAATGTGCCCTATGTCTTATGGTGTGGTCACACCCTCTGTAAAAATTGTGTCCTAGGACTGCAATGGGCTGTGGTGAATTTTCCTACTCAGCAAATCAGGATCCCATTCTTCATTTCTTGTCCATGGTGCCATTTGTTATCATTCCGGATCATTTACAAGGGAAATCTTAAATATCCTTGCAAGAACTTCTTCCTGCTTTGGATGGTTGAGAGTCTGAATGGTGATCGGCATAAGCTTGGTTCCTCATGTGGGGACACTCAACCAATTTGGTCTCCCAAGTGCAACCTTCTGGGAAGTCAAGTTAGTACTTGTAACCAAAGAAGGGCCTCAATGAGTCCATATTCTAGACAGGTGGGATCTGACCGTGATGTTGGTGCCAGTGGAGAGACACCCTACTTTTCTCTTCACAAATCTCTGGATTTCTTCCTTCGCTTTACATCCAAGTTCCCATTGATCGTTATTTTTCTGCTGATTGCCCTTTTTGCGGTTCCTGGCAGTGTTGTTATTTTAATCCTTTACTTACTACTCACTATTCTTTTTGCCATACCATCATTCCTCGTATTGTACTTTGCATACCCTACGATCCAGAGGCTGATAAGAGAAATTACATCTTAAGATGTATCCTTCGCCAGACTGTTACATCTTGTCAATCCGACTTCAGCAAATTCACTATGTATTTTTGGATTGATTGTTGTTCTCTGGTAATTTCTTTCTCTGTTAGTTTTAGGTTTTCATAATGGTTCCACATCTTTTGTAATTTTTTGTGCAATCTTCATGTCAACTATATGTTGAAAATCTGGAGAGGAATTTTACTTTTTGCCAGTTGTATTTTTATTCTTAATTCCCTTTTATCTTTTTCCAAAGTGCGTAATTATTTTGAGTTTTAATATATTTGCATATATAGATACTGGAAACTGTAAGGGTTTAATATTACAATTACAATAGTGCTGTAAGATAACTGAGTTACTTTGATTAAACAATTATATACTGTAGTTTCAAAATAAGATCAATCATTTTATAGGTTAATTTGCCATTTCGTGAAAATAAGTTGACACTCAAACCAGGGTAATGATTTTTCTTTAGCAAAACCAAAATCTAAGCAAGAAAAACTGTAAAAGTAGTTTATACAGGAAGAAGCTTGTGTATCTGTTCACTGTTCAGATTTTCATTTTCCAAATTTTATAGGAACATGCATTGTTTCAAAGTTCAGATGATGACTAAAAGCTATAGATACAACTGTGAAACAAATATTTAGATCTCCGTCAGTTCCCCAAACCTTGTGATAATACATAATTGGTGATAGATATCAGAAGCAGAAGCAAATGGCTGGCATTTTGCCTGTTGATCGAATTACATTTGCCTTTGCTTTCGCTTTGTTTACTTCATTCTTCCGGCTTTCTTCTGCGCTGGTTCTCGCCCGGTCTGCAATGTGGTCTATTGATGTAATCCTATTTTGAAAATCCTCTAAAGCTCTCATCCTTCGTTTTGCAATTACTCTCTGCAGTTTCACAACATCGTCATCAGGAATCACACAGATTTTATAACGTCAGATGTATATGCTTTGTTTTAGAACTAATGCAGTCAAATTTGTACATAGCATCATCATCTATTTCTATGTTCGAACTCTGTAAAATTAACGAATGAGACTCAAATCTACGAAGTTACAACAAATACTTAAATCTGATTTGCTGAGGACTCATTTAACGGCTTAATGGAATTTGATCAGAGGCCAGCATAAATGGTCAAATAAGTTGTTTCCTTTAAAAGTTTATATGTCCACAGTATTTTCACCGAAAAATCTCAAACACGATATATAAAACTCTTAAAATGTGTATAGCAGAATTGAATCTTCCAAAACTTAATTGAGTCTAATTTAAGTTAGGTATAATGTATAAAGAATGTCTGAGTGAAACCTCTTCTTGGTTTAGCTTGCGTCTGGCTTTGATCCTCTTCTTGTTTGCCCATGAATCTATCCTCTCTGTCAACTTGTCATACCTGACAATTTCTTTAATATTATTACAAAAATGCACGTAATGCAAGGATCAAGCATGGTAGCATTTATAATATGTACCCTCACATCCAAAAAATTACCTTTGTCTGATATCTTGAAGCTCGGTTCTCTCCCATTCATCTGCTTTTGCGTGCCTTTCGAAAGATTCGCCAAGAGTTGGCTGTCTTCCAAGATCAGGCTTTGTTGAAGTCTCAGGCTTTGTTAAAGTCTCAGGCTTTTCATCACTGAATGTTGAAGTCTTTTTCATTGATGGTGCAGGGAGAATTGCCTCTTCTGGCTTCTTACCTTGCTCATCTTTTAATCTAAATGAACCTGAACATGATACACATAAAGGTACTGTAATTTTTGAATCTCAACAAAGGTGTACATCAACAAAAGTTTTATCTTCTGCTACATGAGTTGTACAAATTCATTTGATCCAGTTAAAGAATAAATCTTCAGAAATATTATGGGACATGAGAACCCTTCAAAAGGGTAGATATTATTCATAAGTGGATTTCTTTACCTGACAATCTTTTGGATGCACTACTAAGTAGGGGAATTTGAGGTTTTGTGCCATCCACCCTGTTTTTTGTCTTTTCCAACAGGGCCTTCGGGGTTTCTTTCTTCCCTTCAGAGACATCTAGCAAATTAATTGCAAATGCAGCAGCAGCTACTGCAGCAGCATGGTCCATGTCTCTGGACTCATGATCACCACTCCTTTTCCTTGCAAACTGTTTCTGGAACCAATTCTGAGCACCCTTATTTTCTCCTGAAATTATCACCTGAATTTGTAACTCGTTGATTTTAAGCCAAAATCTGACAGAAAGATACATTTTCTTCATTCATATTTTCAATCTTTGGTCAAATGGATATCCAACTCTTTTACCCTTATTCTTTTAGTTCCTATTTATGGTTTCAGGTTTACAGCATAGCACAATCTTTCAGCTCCTTCCTTTTTACCTCTTCACCATTGCTCTCTTTCTTGCCAAACATGCTCTCAATATACAGATGATAAAGACCTAAAGGAGAAGATATATTTTGGAAACATTACCTTTGAAAGATTGAGTTTTTTGTATTGATATTTTCGAATCTTTGGTGCCACCATGACCAGATTTGCTCTCCTCTGTACCACTAAATGGCACCCTAACAAAAATGTTCGTGCAAGCAGATAACAATTATGAACACTTTATCGTTGTTTTATACAATATGTGAAGGCATAATGGTTGAATGAAAATCTACGTTATGCAACTACTACTATGTGCATAATGATGCATAATGATGATCAGTAGAGAGTATTATGTGGCCTGGATAACTCCGTGTTCATAGTCTCGACTGATATTTACATAACATTTAATTCACAATATACAAGTGAGTGTAAATTTTATTTTATAAGTCGGTTTTATAAGATTGAGTTAGGTTTAAAGTCCTAATAATACCATGAAATTAACTTTTTAACTCATGGGAAAAAAGTGTTAATAAAATTTGACTGTGTCACGTGAAATTTATTTGGAATTGTGATAGACTTGGACAACTAGTAATTTCTTACTAATCAGATGCCTGACCTCAAATGGCTCATATTCAATTTATTGTAAACCAGACTTAACAACATAGCTAATGCAATCGTGCTTTCATAGTCACATGGTAAATACTTAAACAGAAGTCTATTTATTTACTGGTATGAAACACTGAAACATGTTTGACAGTAAAAATTTAGAAGTACTAACCTCATTTGATTCAAAAAATTGTCCATTGCAGTACAAATTCTGTTGTCAGGCTTCCCTTCTATGAGTAAGGTGCCGTGCCATCCATTTGCCACAGGTAGGTGATTTCAGAAATATATAAGCTTGGAAAGAAAACTTTTAGGTTTGTCTTGGAGTGCTATTTGGAGGAGCACAAGCAAGGTCAAATATGCTTTGCATGTGAAACCTGGTTTGGAACTCAAGTGCCTTGTGGGGGAAGATAGGTATTCTTTCCTTTTTGACATTCTCCATCCACCATATCCATATTTCTTTGCTCAAGATTTTTATTTGTTTTGTTGGGGAATCTTTGGGACAGGGGTTAAAAGAATAATTCTTTGAAAAACTGAAATTGGTACATGAAACTGATTCTTTTCTGACTCGTTTTCTTCATATATATATATTGGATTTGTCAGTTTAACTTTCTACAAATATTATTGGAGTTCTCAACCAAAATACAGTGTATAAGAAGAAAACAATTTTCATTTTGTGAATCAGTTTTTACAGTTGTGTATGTTTAAATTCAAATCATACAACGTGATTACTGTCTAATTTTATATTCCAATTTTATTCGATTGATTAATCATGAACTCAAATTATGACACAATATTACTTCCTACTTCATGTCTTGATCAGCAATTGCAGAATGTGCCAGTTGACGATTAAAAACAAACTACAAAGAGATGAGAATAAATATGCTGATGGTATTTTGAAAGATCACTCGGGAAGATAACACAAACGAGACATAAGTTCAATCCATATATAAAAGTTAACAACACATCCAACTAAAAATTTAAGACAATGAATTTATAGATCTATAAATATTCCTTACTTTTCATAAGGAAAAATTTTAATAGAGAGACTCGTCTAAACTGGACACCTAGATTAACTATAGGTTTTTGTGTCACCACTATTAATAAGTTTTTTAAAGGAGGATCATTCCGGGAGACAACATAAATCAACGTTTAAGGGACCGACATTAACTCCGACCTAAAATCTTAAGGTAATAAATATATGAATCTTTATTATAGGATATTCAACTTTCTCATCTCTATTCATCATAACACATCAAATTACGCTTGGATTTTCCATTATATTCTCCCATAGTGACATTACATTAAGAGGAAGTCACATTGTAATTTCAACGTTCTTGGTCTGTTCTTTGTAGAAAGAAGACACATACGTAGATTTGACTTTGCTCCTTTCGTCAGAAAATATAAGAATTTGAGAAGAAATGAGATGAACAGAGTTATTTTCTTTCATTTTAAAATATATTTTTTCAGGTGTTAACACATTCTAATCACATCAGAATCTTTTTTTACCATTATTTGGTTGGAATATACACTGAAAACAATAAATTAAAATGATTTTGTCAGAATAAAATGTATTTCTATTTGTGTCATAACCCATGCAAATTAAATAGAATAAACCACCTCCTCGAAACAACCTGGCCGAGGGATTCAAAGACAGAAGACTATAATAAAAAAAACAAACAAAAAACAATAGATCATTACATATTAATCTATAACTTTATAATAACTAACAAATTCACAAGAAGAGTTAAACTATGTCTAACTTGAAAGACACATATATAGGAATGATACATCAAAGGAGATCATATATCTCCAACAAAAAAAGAGTAAATAAATGTATTAACCTCATGAATGTTCATCTGATAACACCATTTTACCAATCTTGAAAGAAGCATAAGCATCAATGCATGCATATTGAACCTGTGCTTCATTCAACTCTTTTGCTTTCCAATCACTTGTAACAACAGCTTTTGACTTCTCCATTTCAAGACCCACCAACTCCTTCGCCAGATATTTCAATGACCCAGAAGTGATCTTTTCAGGCCATTTTTTCTTAGCAAATTTAACCAAATCTGTGCCTGTATTGCAATCCAACCCATAGTTCTTCTTAAGCATATCAATGTCATTCATCACTCCAACCCCAACAAATTCAAACGAAGAGTCCATCAAAAAACTCTGCAGAGAAGAAGGCATATTGTTCATGCAGAACAGTTGAACGATCAAACACTTATCTTCAACGCAAAGTTGCAAAATTGCGACTTTCATCGTAGCCTTCTTCGTGGAAGCCTTCTGAACATTCATCCATTCTGTGTCGAGACCAACAACTCGTTGTTTTCCAACATATACTGATGAAACCCACTGTTCAACGATGTTTTCTTCGTTAGTAACTATGGTTTCAATTGTCGTTCCATCGCACCGTATTTCATGCCTGCAAGTTGATGGCTCCAGGATGTTTCTGTCATTCAGAGTCATCTTCAAATTCAAACTTTTTTTTTTTTTTTTTGTAATTCTAGTTTCAATGATATGCGCAAAGAGAGTGAATTTGTTTGTAAACACAACCCAAGACCCAAGAGAAACTCGGTTAATCTTTTCATACAACTGAAAAGCCAATAATAACAAATAAATTAATCGTGGGATAATATTATACCGTGTAAATTAGTGGAAAGGTGTATATTTGCTTCTTCTTTTTTTAATTACGTTGTCGTTTACGTATTGAAGATAACAAAAAATTACTATATAGAATCAAACATTCAAAATATAAGGTAAACAGTTACTCTTTTATAATATACGAATCTTCTCATAATCTGTTAGTTACTATTTGTTTTCTTTTTATTCCTACAATTTTTTTCGTTTTTATTTTTATTTTTGTTATTCATGGTAAATTTTGAAATATTAATTTAAAATACTGTTAAATTAAAATATAATAATTTATGTACATTAAATGCGATAATTCCATATATAATAATATCATATATCGGTGTGTGTAGTATATATATGATAGAAAAGATTTACTAAAAATATATTTAACCTTTTATAAATTTTAATGTTTAAATTTTAAAAATTATATTAAATAATATTACATCTTTCTCCATTATTATTATTATTATTATTATTATTATTATTAAAAAAATAAAGATAAAAGTAAAAAAGAAAAATTGTCACATATATCATTACCTTAAATAAAATTCACATAAAGATGGAAATAAGATTTAAAAATAAAACATTTTAAGAAATGGGATAATCTTTACAAATTTTTAATAATGTAAGTCATAATACATTTTTAACTGTTCAAATCAATGCTAAATTAAAAATTAATAAACAATTATTTTAGTCTTGGAACACCAATTAGAGCCCGTAAAACCAATTTGAAATAGACACTCTAATCAAAGAATTTGAAACAATTAAAACATAATATGAATAACTTAAATTTTGAATAAACATGATCAAATCATGAGAATTAAATAAAGTTTTGAATAGGATGTGAAATAGGTCAATCTTGTTTATAGGGGTTACCTCATTATATATTGAGTTAAAAATTAATTGGTTCAACTAATGCTAATGAACAGTAGGTTATGTGTAGTAATTTCTGTGTATCTTACTCGTTAAATAAATATTCATTCTATATTTGTTCTCACGTATGTGTAATATTTGTTATGCAGTACCCACATATTTTGTTAAAATCCACGAATACTTAAAAAAATTTAAAATATTTAACAACATATTTTAATTATAAATTCAAATAAAATTATATAACATTTATAAATTTCAAACAAAGTCCAAATAACCCATTTAAATTATGTTGAATGACAATTTATAAAGAAATAGAGATTTTTTAAAACCATATGATAAAAAATGACTCATTCAAAATCAATGTATTAATATTTTAATCACGTTTTTAAAATTTTTTTAAATTTAAATTAGAGTATAGTCGGTATGGATATCCATGGGTACGGATACTATGATATCCGTACTTGCTCTGTTAACATGCAGGTATACAAATTATCTGTACCCGTTACCTGCAGGTATTCATTTCCTATTCGTTGTAGATTTTATCCGCGGGGTATCCATTTTCTACCTGTTGTAGGTTTTATCTGCAGATACGTGCGTGAGTATGAAAATTTTTGACATTCCTTCCTAGTTCAACCCGATTCACTTTCTAGTGAATCAAAAATTTTGTAACCCAACCTGAGTGACTACGAATTGATGAGTCAAGTTAAAAATTTATTTTATATACTTATTTCTACATATATTATTATAAAAATATTAGTTGAAGATTATAGTGTCAATTTACATAATTTGAAGAACAAATAAATTAACCATCCTAACTATTTAAATATTATTAAACAACAAATCTTTAAAATTATCAAATTGTAAACCTACATATATTGTTATAAAAATATTAGTTGAAGATTATAGTGTCAACCTACATAATTGAAAATTGTAAATAATTATAATAATAAAAACTTACAAAAATAAAATGTAAAAAAATAACAAAAGATTATAGTTTGTGTATCATATATCAATTCACCCTTAACCTGACTAAAACTTGTTTAACATGAAATAATTGAAATTTCTTGTAGTTGGTGCATACCATTAGTTATATATTATTGATTATTAATTATAAAGTAATTGAAATTTCTAATCATACTATGGAATCCAAATATGATATTTTTCTTTGAATTTTTCTCGTTTAAAAGATAAATTGACTAAAACTTTTTGTAATTACCTCTAGTTTTGTTTTATTATCATAATGCTATTTGTGATGTCTCTAATTTTATTTTTATTTTTGGTAACAATGGTAATAAAACGTTCAAAATGAAGTCAGAATAAAAAATAAATAAAAAAGAAAAGTTAAAGATTTTGGTCTTTTATTCCTTTTTCTTCAGAATGGTTTTAAAATTAACAATGAAAAAACGAGGTCAAGCGATGCTCTTTTTTCGAAAAGATATTATTAATAATAAAATAATCTCTCTTAAAGAAAAATAATTCTTGGTTTTTAACTAGTCTTCTTCCTAGTTGTAAAATAATTGGAATTAAATGCATTTTTTACAAGAAAATAATAATTAAGTAATAAATAAAATTAAGTTAGGACTTGTTGTAATTGGCCACTAAAGGTGACAAAATGAGTTATGGCTCGCAGGCTAACCTATTGGTCCACAAAAATATAGGTTTGGTTGAAATTTTCAATCTGTCAACTTGTTTTGACTCAGCAAACCTAACCCGTCAAATTGGAGGGTCAAAGGCATGCTTGTTCACACCAACTCGTTGTCACATTTTTTAACTTAAAAATTAAAATAAAAATAATTTAAAAGATTAAATTTTTTATATTAAATTTTTTTAAAATGTAAATATACATAGTACTGTAATTTAAATAATTAGCACTTATAAATAAAGTTTCAATTTTAAGTTATAACAGAGTAATTTAATATGTAAATGTAATAATTATTTTAATTTATCCAATCAAAACATTAATTAGTCGATTAAAAGCATAAAAACTATTTATATGATTAAATATGTTAATATTTATTTATATGTATATATAAACAAATTTTAAAATTAAAAAAATAAAAAAAGTGTGAGTTAGGTTACAATTCCTGTGTATTTTAATGATAGTTAGCCTGATTTGACCTGTTTTTAGCATGCCTAGGATAGGTTGTGCCAAAACGAGTCGGGTTGATCTCTTTTGCCATACATATTGGCCGCTAAAATGGTGTAATTTATTTTATCCTATTAACCTATTTTAGAAGTTACTACCATTATATTTTTAATCGCTCTTGCTTGTATTTTTTAATTTAGAAATTCATCAAAAGACGTTGAAAATGTTTTTTTAATATATGAATCAATATAAGGGCTTTATGGAGATAAGAAAATAAAATAAAGTATATAAGCTTATTAAGTCTTTATGGTTTAAAACAAATCTCAAAGCAATGACATGAAAATTTTGATCAAGTTATTCTTTTATATGGTTTTCATATTAATAAAGGTGATAAATGTGTGTACGTAAAACAATATGATAATGATGTTTATGCTATTTTGTGCTTATATGGAGATGACATTAATATTTGGTATACATTTTTTGTCCAATAATTTTAGCATGAAGGACCTTGGACCAATATTACAAAAAAAGATGATGGCATTATTCTAACTCAATATTATTCTGTAGAGAAACTTTTGATGAAATTCAATTATTTTTCATGTGAAATAAATTTTAACACTTTATGTCTCATGTACTAAATTAAAGAAAAAATTAGGTGAAAGTATTTTTTCTTGTAAATATTCTCAAATTATTAGTTCCTTATTATATTTGACAAATTTATCTAGTACTAATAATGCACATGCACTTAAACTAGAAAAATATACACTTCTCGTTAGAAAGGATGTTTAAATATTTGAAATGAACCATTAATTATGATATTCATTATATGAGATTTCCCTTGTGTCAGTGAAGGATATAGTGACACAAATTAAATTTATGATTCATTGACAAAATTAACTACTAGTTATGCTTTTACTTTAGGTAAAGGTGTAATATAATGAATCCTATTAAACAAGTTATTATTTTACAATCTACCATGGAAGCATGGATTATTACCACTATTGTTGAAACAAACTTTTCTTAAAAAAATTATACATAATTTACCTTGGTTAAATAAGCCCATAGGTTTTATTCAATGCATTGTCATAATTAATGTGTACATAATAATGTTTAATGAAAAAATATATTATTTCTCTTGATTTTGTGAGATGAAAAGATTATCATACTAAAGTATTAATGAGTCATAATATATATATATATATATATATATATATATATATATATATATATATATATATATATATTACTCGAACTCATTTCCACTGAGATGATGATGTCATGTAATGGAGTTGAATGGATAATAATAAAATTGTTATTGACTAAATTACACACTAATTTTAATATTTATGTTCCATTCTTATAACGATGTATACGTAACTTGCAACAATAATAAAATTGAATTATATTCAAAGATAACTATTTTAGGAATGCTAGTCACAAATCACCTTTTGATGAGTTTATCCTGTGAGTATGATAATGAAATCACTATAACGAGGCATAGGTAAGTCTTAACACTCATAAAACAATACATACATAAAGCCGTAACTTGCACCATTTATTAGAATATAAAATAAATACTAACATATAACTCATAAGTATCCATATTTTTTTCGGATGGAATTTATATGCATTACTTAAAATTGGAAGGTTGCTTATGTTGAACAATAATATCTTTTTTAAAAGTAATATATTGTACAAAATTTTATTTATTTTTTTAATTATGTGGAAATTATTGGAAATATTAATATAATTAAAAATAATAATTACAATCCTACTCATTTTGTAAATTATGTGGGTATATAGCGAAAACAATAAATTACAAACATTTGTAAGAATAAAAAGTATTTGTATTGGTGTTTTAACCCATGCAATTTAAATATTATCAACCCTCCTCAAAACAGCCTGGCCGAGGGATTCAATGACAGAAGACAGTAATAAAAAAGAAAAACAAAAGTCATAGTTTATTCATTATTTATAAATTTATAATAACAAACAAATTCATCACACAAGTTAAAATGTCCCTAACTTGAAAAACACAAAGAAATGATTAATCAAGGAGATGATATATTTCCAACAAAAAGGAGTAAATGAATCTAGTAACTAACATGTATATTCATATGATAACATCATTTTACCAATCCTGAAAGAAGCATAGGTATCGATGCATCAATATTCAATCACTTTTTGACTTCACTCTATGTGAAGATAAAGCAACTCCTTTTTAGACCATCTTTTCATTACTAATTCATACACATCAATCCACAGTACTTCTTAAGCATGTCAAATGTCATTCATCACTCCAACTAGTGATAAGAACAATTACGGTATATAAGTGGGTGAAAAAAAATAAATTAAATGACTTACTATGGAATAATATTGTTGAATAAGTAAGTAGATTTATTGCATGTAAATTAGTGGAAAGATATATGTTTGCATATTTTTCATTATATATATTATCTTATATAATTTGACTATTATATAAAAATAAGATGATGAAATGTATTATTTATTGCATATTGTATTGAAGATATTCTGCAATAAACAAATTTGATTGTGTAGAATCAAACATATTATAAATATAAGGTAAGAAATTATTGTCTTTTTAATCTACGAATTTTCTAATAATCTGTTAAATACTTTTCTCTTTTTCTTTTTATTTCTATTGTAACACCTCATTTAAATAATAACTTTAATTTAAATGAAATGTCACACAAATAGAATGAGAAACAAAGTCATGAAGTCTAACGTTACTCCTTACTAATATCCAAGGAAAATCAGGAAAAAAGATTTAAGGCACACCACGATATCAGATACAAAATAAAGTAAAAGATTGACACTAAATCAAATGAATCCCAAGATAAGACGATACATGGGCCATAACCCTATAAGAAAGCCCAAAACAGCATAATCCAGCCCAGACAAGCTATGCCGCGGAACCACCACCTCCCTGTTGACCATGAGTATTTCTCGCATCTGCTCACATCAATAAATTGACGCAAAGGGAGAAAAATCACACCACAGAACATACACCAAACAAAAGGGTAAGCTAGAGTGAAAAAAGATTTATCATACTATCATATACACTTTCACAGTCAAATATGCATATATCATCCAATCATGTTATGACCTTCCAAACAATACACTAAGACTCGAGACACGACTCATCCGGATATATATAATTAGTCAGATTCAACGGATGCTTGCACTTGTGGTGGACTCTCCTGCTTTACCGAGCTGCTCTCCCGAGCTAAGTGTTACAATGTCTCAACCCGCACACACAAGGTTAGCTCTTAATGGGTTTTAGGCCTCCTGCTACTCTCACCACAAAAGTCAGTTTGCTCTATGTGAGACTAATTGACTCCTTAGAGTGTTAGGATGCAACCTTACCTTGAATCCTTACTAAATTATATAGATGGGGCACCACCATGAACTCCCACTAACATGGGTCATGGAATTACGTCCCGACCAACTAAGGCACCACCATGAGGTCTCACCTAGAGGCTCATGGATTTACGCCCTAACCAATGAGGCACCACCACGACACCGTTGTGGAATTACGTCCTAACCATATCAATAACTTAATCCATAAATTAGTATCACATTAATGCTCATACCAATTCCATGTCACTTTTATAACCAACCATTTCATGCTCATTACATGCCATGATCATGCCAACACATCCATCAAACTCATAACCTCAAAGATTTCATACATAATCACATGCCTCATACTTTAAATAAAGCAAACCAACCAATCAAAACATCAAAACAACCATAAGAGGAAAACAGTGTGGCTTGCAGCGGATCTCGCTCAAGCCAAGAGTCCTCGCTCAGGCGAGAGGAGTACCCTCACTCAAGTTGCAGACTCTCGCTCAGGTGAGACCGCGACAGAGGGCCTGGGAGGTTATTCAAATGCTCACTTAGGCGAGACCACCCCTCGCCTGGGCCAAAAGTGCAGTGACATGCTAAGGCTCCTACACGTTCTCACTTAGGCGAGCCTCTCTCGCTTGAGCGAGATGTCACCTCGCTCAAACGAGAGCTCTCCGCCTGAGCGAGAGCTCGAGTACGAACCTAGCCTGTTTCTGCAAGTCTCGCCTAAGCGAGACAGGCTCGCTTAGGGGAGAGTATCATATCTCTCCACTGTTCTCCCTACAACAACCACATTTTCATATCCCAACAACAATACAAGGCATTTCACAGTTCAATAACAGCACACAAGCCATAAATCATGAAACAAAGGCAAGGTAAGTCAAAAATCGAAGTAAATAAGCGAACTCTAACTTCCCTTACCTGGAAAAAGCTAGCAAGCTACTTCGACACCTAAGCTCGCAACCACAGCAGCTCCAAGAGCATATTTAAGAGCTGGAAACAGTGGCACAGAAGGAAGATTGGATTTACTATAGTGAGCCCCAACATAAACCACAAAAATAACTTAGAAAGAGGTTATGGTTCAAGAACTAACTTACGTGAAGGGAGAACGGAGTTGGACTAACTTGAACGAGACGAAGGGACAAACCCTAGTAGAGGTTCTGTGAGGGAATAAAAGAGAGAAGTGAGGCACTGTTTTTGCAAGAAAGACAAAAGTGAGAGAGGTTTGGCTGCTTTAGGGATCTTGAACACCCTATGAACCAACCCTTAGGCCCATTAGACTTTGGGGGCAACCCTAAAATATGAGGGCAGAAAATAATAGGCCTTGCACCTACAAGTTTTTAGTTTTTTATTTTGTCATTCATGGTAAATTAAGTATTATTAATTTAAAATATTATTAAAGGTAAAATAAAATATAATAATTTATGTACACTAAATGAGATTATTCTATTATTATGCACATGTGATAGAAAAGAGTTACTAACCACATGTATTTAGAATTTAAAAATTATTAAGTTAAAATTTCTTGATTTTATTTAAGGGTGAATTAAAATTTCAAAGTAGAAGAGGTAACAAAATAATTAAATATTGATTTTTTAAAATATTTAAAAAACCTAAATATATTGGTAGGATAAAAGAGAAAATTACCCTTTTTCATAAATTCTTATGCATCTTATATAAGTTAATATCACATTAATGAATTATTTTAATTAATGAATTTTTTTTTAATATCATACGATGAATCATATCCAGGTTAACATTTATATATTTGCAATATTTAAAGCATACAAAAGCTAAAAGCACATATTTGCAATGATTAAACAACCTGATTAATAAAAAAAATTAAATATTTTTTGTCCTCAACTATCGAAAATATGAATTAGTTTCTCATGAAAATCTTTAACCAATTTAGTCTCTCAACTTTGTAAATGCGTGAATTTAATTCTTTTAACCAAATTCTATTAAGTTTATTTGATGTTTCAAACACATTTCATTATTTCATTATACTATTTTAGTTTGTTTACACCGTTTGACATATTTTCGCTTTAATGTTAGATGAAAAAATCGTTTGAAATGTCAAATAAACTTAAAAAAAATTTAGTTTAAAGAACTAAATCTAAACATTTCTAAAGATGAGGGACTATATTGATTCAATGTTTCTAAGAGACACTAATTCTAATTTTCACAAAAAGTTGAAGGACCAAAGATATATTTAATCCATAAAAAAATTTGTGAACCCATAATAAGAATATGAGAGAGAAATCCTTAAATAATTATTTTAGTGACAAAAAATAAGTACTCATTATAATGACCAATGCGTATGTCGATTTATAAACTAAATTATCGTTAATTAAAATAGTTTTAAAAAATTATAATTGATTTATAAATTAGTAACTAAAATAGTTTCTATTATGAATTGATTTCTAAATTGGTCACTAACATTTACTACTACGATTTTAGCTACCAAAGAAATTGGTGTCTAAAAATTGGTCTCTAATTAGCCATTTGGAAACCAATTCTTTTGTTTAGCAAAAACTTTGGTAGCTAATGTTATTGACAAATGCATAATAGAAATAATTTTAGTTACCAATTTAAAGACCAATTATTCGAAATAGAAATTATTTTATTTACCAATAATTTTTAGTTTATAAATTGATATCTAAATTGGTTATTATACTAACTAATTATTTTTTATCATTAAAATTATTGGAAATCCCACATCGACTATAAATTTGACAATTTCATACTATATAAGTGGGGTGCAAACCTCATCTTACAAGCTGATTTTGTAAGGTTGAGTTAGGCTTAAACCCCATTTTTCAACAAAAGTTAATCATTATTTAATTTTTTTTTGTAGTGTTATCTATTAGTAGTTTTAATTTATATGAAGATGATGAAGGTGATGAAAATTAAAATATCAAATTTTATCAAAATAAAGAAAACTCTAATATATTTCTTGATTAAACTTAAGTCTCATTCACTTACATTCTTTAAATTTGATCATCTTTCATTAAATTTTTACAAAACTTTAAAATTATGTAATATTATTTCAGATTCATTATCTCTTAATTATTTTCTACAAGGGTTTTAGGTGAAAAGAAACAATGAAATGATTATATTTATTTAATTTAATAAATGGAAGGATTTAATTTGAAAATAGCAAGAGTAATAAAAATCAGAGTAAAATTGTGACGAGTACATTGACTTTATTTTAAAAGTTGTTCCGAATAAAATAAATAAATAAATAACGAACCAACACCTATGTTAAAAATCAGAGTAAAATTGTGACCAGTACATTGACTATACATCACACACTAAGTACTTTGTTCCTAACTCACATTTCACTGGAAGTGCCTCTGTTCCATAACTCAATTCTTCGTTCACAATGAAAATGAACGTTGTGTTCTGTTATTGTTATTTTCTTTTTCTTGATTAAACTTAAGTCTCATTCTCTGTTACATCCATTAAATTTGATCCATCTTTCATTAAATTTTTACTACTAAAATTTGAATCATTCTTGATGCATAAAAAAAACAACAATTATTGTTTGATTTAAAAATAGAAGGATTTAATCTGCAATGAAAATCAAAGTAGAATAGTGACATTGAGTTTATCTTAAAAGCTGTTCAGAACGAACAATCAAACAGTAAGAAACAGAACCAACCGTATAAATCTTAACAGAAAAATCTAAAATTCTTAACAGAAAAAGTTATAGAGTACGTTCTTACAAACAGTATAAATTTCTGTAACATTTCACTTTCATACTCAATAATAAGTGCCTCTGTTCCATAACTCAATTCTAAGTCGACAATGAAAATGAAAACAAGCATATTTTGTGTTCTGCTCTTGTTATTTTCGGTGTCTTCAGCTGAAGATGTGAATCTTAGAGTGAAAGGGGCGACACACATTGCTACCACAGACGAAAATTTTATCTGTGCAACTTTAGATTGGTGGCCATCAAACAAGTGTGATTACGATCAATGTCCCTGGGGAGAAGCAGGAATTATGAATCTGGTGTTTATTCATTTCCTTTCATATTTAGTATTTACCATCAAGAATCATTCATGCATGTTTTCATCATCTTAGCATTGAATCTATGTTTTGTGTTTTTCAACTTCTGCAGGACTTGTTTAACAACATTCTGATTAATGCCGTTAAGGGTACGTATGTTCCTTTTTCTTAACTCAAATATTACTTATCATCTATGAAGCTCGAAAACGTCTAATCGTATATATATATATATATATATATATATATATATATATATATATATATTGTGTTTCCACAACAATGGTGTTCAGTTCAAAGGGTCCTAGCCAGATAGTTCAGTACTTTAGACGAAAATGGAAAGAGGGTGATAAAAATCAGTACCATCCGAATTCCACTTCCTCTGAATCACATTTCAGAAAGGAGGATAGCAAAAGTGTACGTATGTATTGAACCAATGATGAAATGCACTTTGTGACAATTGGAGAGCTGGGAGACAAAAAACACCGAATTTATGTAAACAGAGCAAAGTTCAGGAATCGAATATATCTCGCTTAAACCACAAGATGGCAAGGTAAAATAATGCCAAACCTGGAGAGAAACGTCAAATAATAATTTAACTTGTTATATTTACAAATTTGACTCAACAGCACCCTTCAAAAATCCATCAAAACCTAATAATGCACCTAACATTTTTGGCATCCTCACCAGGAAGGTTGTGTAGGAAAAACACGAGAAAGAATCAATTGGTAATTAGACTTCATATATTTTCATGTTCGTATACGGTAGAATTGCGGCTTGCGCCAATCAAAGTGCCAACTCGCTCGCCTTTAATAGCTTTCTCAATGTTGCCAGGTTTGTTTAGATTGAAGACAACAACTGCACCATAAGGGAAGGACAGCAGAGACAGCTTATCGTGGTGAGTCACTTCAGTTTTGAGAGGGTAAGGATATAATTAAACTGATACTGATTAGAAAAAATAGTTCATATAAAGGTTTATGTGCATGACATTACCTGGAATATTATTTTCCTGGCATAAAGTTATGGCAGTCATGTCCATCACTGACAGATCTCTTGAAGTTACATCTTGATATGTTAGTGTGTCATGAAGACGTGCTTGTGGATTACGTTTTGGGTCGTCGTCATAAACTCCATCAACGTTTGTTGCTTTGAGTACAACCTCTGCATTGACTGAATAAACGATAGAATAACATTTAGCCACTACAACACTTCACCTCGTATGCTGAAGTGAAAACAAATTTAGCACAACATTAACAAATTGACATAAAAAATCTACATCCCTGGCCAAGAAAAGATTACAAGATAACATTTTCAAAGAAATGTTAGGAATTGCAAAACATCTTTCGTCACTCAAACTCCATAAAATAAGCAAAATCATAATTTGCCACTTGTGGACCTAGCTCACAATATAAAAATCAAGAATACTAGAAAGTGAGAAAATCCTTCCATCACTCAACTTCATGAGATAAGCAATTATAGAGAAAAGTCACTGGTGACCTAGCTTAAAAGATAAAAAAACCCCAAACAAGAACACTTTGTACTTCTTGAACTTGGAATAAAGCACCTCCAATGATAAGCTAAAGAGAAAAACAAAGGATAAGCAATTATGACAACTCTTTGAGAACCACCAAAGATACGCTAATGAGCACGACCAAAGATGAGTTAAAGAAGGACAATTAGGATTAGCCCATGTAAGAGAAGATTCTCCAAATGAATTCACTTTTATGAACCAAATTGAATTAAATGAATATATTAGTTTTCCTTATAAGGAAAGTGTGGTGGAAAGGGATTAGATAAATACTTGCCTTCTCTAATCCTATATCCAAAGAAAAACAGAGAAAATCAAACTAAGACAAGGGATAGTTTACCTTATTCCTACTAAATTTAAAACGAAAAAAAAAAAAGTAAATCCACTTTCAGGATAAAAAGAGGTAAGGTCACAACAATAAAGCTATAACATACTCTCTGCACATCGAAGTGCTGCAGCAGTGTCAGTGGTAAAAAATGGATTTCCAGTTCCGGCAGCAAAAATAACAACCCTTCCTTTTTCCAAATGCCTCACAGCCCTTCTGCGTATATATGGTTCTGCAACCTCAGACATACGAAATGCAGTCTGCACCCGAGTAGGAATGCCAATACTCTCCATTGTTGCTTGAAGAAATATAGCATTCATGACAGTGGCCAACATCCTAGGGGATAAATTCAACAAAATTTGAGAAACGTGGAGTATTACTTCAACCGTAGTATACATTTTTAGAAACCCAAAAGTACAGTGGATCATAGCAAATTGGAAATGTAAATGAACAACCAGCACAGAAGAGCTCTGATTTACTCTATGAGATAAACTTAACAGACTTTTATAAGCACGCGAAAAGAGTTCTGACAGATGATCAAAGTAGGCACTTGAGAAAGATTGAGGAAATCACCCAATATAATCAGCAGACGAGCGGTCTAGTCCACTACTTCCAGCCCAGGATGATCCACGGAAGATGTTACCTCCACCAACTACTAGTGCAACCTGAAAAATGACCCAACTCATAACACCAAAGTCTGAAAACCAGTTAAAAGGCTTTGACTAAGTTCAAGTCAAATGCTCTAACTTGTAGTGGACTCTCCCAACTGCCCACATACAAAATAGATCCATGTAACACTTTGAAAGATTAATTTGTAAAACACATCACCCCCAAACTACTGCAAATCTCACAATCAATTAGCCAAATGATCAACAAATTGTGTGGACGCAGCTGAAAACCACATCAAAAGAAACAGAAATGTATTATTAGTCTAAAAAGAATCCACTATAGTTACCTCAATGCCAAGGCGAGTCACTGCTGCCACTTCCCTTGCAATGGCCATGGTTATCTGTATCCAATCATAAAAGACAAATTCAGAAACATTGCGAGAACACCGTGATATAGGAGAATGCTTCAATTCATTTTGTTTTCAGGGAGTATTCATTGTCACTCGTCTCTAGTAATTTTTTTTTCCTTATTTCCCTGAAATGTCCCTTTTAAGTGTATAAGTATATAAGCCAAACTCAAGACCTGTTACCACCTATATATCTAGCTAAACGTTTTACTTTTTTATCTTGTCATGAGTTCCCCATCTATTGGTTCATAGACAAATGCCGTCACTCATGGTACTATGACAGTCATTGACACATTCTACAACCTCTGAATGCGTGGTGTTTAACCAACCACTAAGCGAACCCATGAGTTTCCATCTAAACTTTTAATTAACAATTACAAAACTAATTATAAATAATCAAGGCAATAAGGCACGTTAAAATAATAGAAAAACATCCCGCTCACGTTCCTCCAAGTGAGGAGTTGTTATTATATAAAGAAGAACTCAACAGACAAATAGAGCGGCAACGCTACCTTTGGGTCAATGTTCTGAGAATTGTCACCTGCAAGTGCTTCTCCGCTGACTTTGAGCAAAACCCTTCGCCATTTATACGATGCCTTGTTATTTTCATTCATCGAGAGTTCCAAGTGAGCCCTGGACGGAATGGGCTTCCTACCAACAAATTATATTTTCAACCACAACAATTACCATCGTAGTTCCACAGAAACATTTATACAAACAGCTTGTTGGGGAACCAAAGAGAAGAAGAAAAGAAATAAACCTGAATTCGATTGGGTCAGGGGATGAGCCCATTTCGGAATAAGAGGAGCGAACAACAAAATTGGCGTGACGGGTTGAATTGCCTAGCGTAGACGTGAAGGAAGGGGATCGGGTTTTCGGAAAACATAGAAGCGAAGATGAATGAAGAGAAGAAGAAAGAGAGCATGAGAAGAGAGAAGTGGATAGTGCCATTGGAGAGCTTGGCTCCGTGCTACTGCTGCCACCAAACCCTCAGTTGCGAGGTTTTAGTTGCCGCTCAAGATAACTTTGATTTTTATTTCACATTTTCAATTTCTTTTCAGAAATAATTATATATATATATATATATATATATATATATATATATATAAAAACTTAAATACAATTTCCCGCACAATAAATCCAAGTGTCTCCCTGGGTAACCAGACAAAACAGAAACCAAATATCTTATTCTTAAGTATCATAACAAAAACCAAGGGTTTAACGAAAGCAATAAGGTATAAGGTATATAAGGACAACAATAAACAATGTGAGAGAACTGTTACAATGTTTTTAATATTAATATAATATGGGAACCGTGATAGTAACAAGGAGAAGAGTTAATGGTAACATCACTTTATTTAAACTTCAAATAAGTTTGTTTAAATAAATAACTTTTTAAAACATCAATTATTTAATATTGTTAGGATTTATTTTTATTTTAAAAAAATATAAAAATAATTGTTTTAAACATAAGTAAAGTAGACAAAGCACGTAAGAATTTTTTTTTAATTAAGAAAATATATTTTAAAAAATAAGCAAAAATAAACTGACAAAATGAACAACGTCTACTATAGTTTCTACAAAGGAAAAAGTGTAACCATCATATA
>Ga0214545_1000282_pt1 | contig 73632 bp, 31 predicted proteins | sample CNSS4metaG_FD_160064 | JGI IMG/M metagenome (GOLD analysis project Ga0214545, IMG submission 160064) | Root nodule microbial communities from cowpea collected in UCLA plant growth center, Los Angeles, California, USA - CNSS4 | ecosystem: Host-associated > Plants > Roots > Nodule | place: USA...
TTTTTTTTGACGTATGGCGTCAGCAAGAGTCGTTGGTTTGTTTATTAACTCATAAGAATATTATTATGAATAATATTAATAGAGCAATTTGATGGTCGTCAAGATGACATAGGCAGAAGGTGCGTGAATTATTTACCGGCCAACGCTTTGTTTTATGTCACAGATTCCACACTCCATGTCATTCGCCAACTGGCCATTTCTATTTAACCACGTTATCAATTCACAACCTTTTTTTTAATGCTACCTTCTATTTTTAATATTTCTTATTTTAAAAAATCTTTCAATGATTTCAATTATAAAAAAACACTATTATATTTCATCAAGCACTCAAATTTTCACTCCACATATATCTTATGTCATAAATATCGGAAATAAAACTAGTTAAAGTTAAGGTAAAATAAATTTATAGTTTAAGCTAATAAGATTTTAAAATACGCAAGGAGTCTATTTACGAAATTTATGCATTGATATTAATAGTATACTTTTTATGTACAGAAGAACAATAATAAATATTAATTAGAAGCAATAACCATTGATACTTTTTTTTTAAATATAAGTGGTGCAAAATCAAAATTAATTTTAATTGTTGGTCTTCAAAGTTGATAAAATATCAAGCTATATTGGAGAGATAAACAATTTATCTATAAGGTAGAATGAAAGGTAGATGTAGAAAATACACTAGAGAGATAAACATTTATAATGTAGAATGAAAGATATACGTAGAAAACATATATCAATGTAAATTTCAATTTACAACCTATTTTAATTTATTTTCGATACACAGAAGTGCAAATATATATATATATATATATATATATATATATATATATATATATATATATATATATATTAAGTTTTATAGTTTAATATATCGTAAGATTGTATTATTTGTGTTTGATTACTTTACTTTAGTATAAAGTATAAAAGAGAATTTATTCTTTTCAAATTATGATGGTATTGTTAGGTTTACAGATTTAACGAGATACGCTTACTTGAAACTCTTTTTAGGAAGATTTTCGATGACTTGTCTGAGTCAGTTTTAACCATTGATTCTGATACCACAAGTTAGATTTACATAAGAGAAAATAACTGACACCAACCTAAACTCAATCACATAAGACATTGATATCACTTTCATTCCAAAACTTAAATCAATAAATTTATGGATTTTTATTTTTATATAATATTCTACTTTTATATTTAACTAATATTTAACTAAGTAATATATATATATATATATATATATTAAAAAAACAACTTTTTTTATTGATATTTTGATGACAGATGATTTAAATATGGAGAATAAATAAAGGTAAAGTGTTAAAAGGGAAAAGATTGAGAAGGATCGGAGTGAGTAGAAGACAGAAAGAGTGGTTTGCACTGTCACAGACCTGGCAACTGTCAAGTTCAGTGTCACACATAGAACCCAGAGAAGCTACATGGTTGGCCCTGAACTGTGAGCCACGTGGCGGATCCATAGATACATAATACATTGTAATGAAAAAATGTTGAACTTGGACACAGTGGCAGAAATCCTCTTCATCGCCAGAGTCATACAATTATTTATATATTCCGACACTATCTGCAGTGAAAGAATTAAGAATAGCACAGTCCAAAATGTTTTTGTTTTAAATATAAAAAATATGGTAATGACAATCGTAATGATTAATAGTATGATATTGCGGAAACCGACAAATCAGAAATGGCGGTTGCAGAGATTAACAGTTCAAGATTAGCTAAACAGTTGAGATTCTAAGGAGCCGACCTTTTGGGATTTGAGGAATCAGACCACACTTACACAACGCAAATAGTCGGCGCTCCTCCTCAGCTTCAATACTATTATTAACATTTTAGATTCCATTTTACTCTTATACTAATTATTTCCCAAACGTATCAAATACGATTCTAATCTTTTCTTTTTATCAGTATAACAACATCAACTGGAGGTCAACTTCAGTTTTATCATGTCTTATATGTTCTCATTTATGTTTTTTATTTAATGTTATATGATCACATCAAATAAGAACAAAATTTAATTTTTATAAAAATGTAAAATATTAAAAAATAAAAAGAAGTAAAATAATTTAATATAATATTTAAAAAATATACTTCAATTGTAAATTTGATAAACTTAAGAAAACACTTCAAAAAGCTAAATCTATGCTGATAGATAATTTTTTTAGTGCTTTCCTACTTATTGAATTTGACTCTAGTTTGTAAAATTTATAAGAACTAAAAACTAGTTAAATTTACATTAAATATATTTACTATTATTAAAAGTGATAAGAAATGTATAACGAAGTATAGTGTGGAATTATTATGTCATACGCAGTTATATATCACATATAAGTTTTGACCACATACTTAAATGGAATCAAAATATGATATTTAGTTTTAAAATCAGTTTCTTATAAAAGAATAATTTTAAAAAGCTTATTTCAAAATATGGTATTTTAATATTTTTTCTAACGAATTGTTTCTTTCTTATTCCATTCTTAAAATAAAAAGTATTGTAACATCAGGTGACAATTTTAACTATTGTCATAGAAGGAGTATTTGTAATTAGAGATGATAAATAAATTTGTCTTATGGATATTGTCTAAATTCGTTCATGTTTTGATGGTTTTTTTGTATTTTAGGATCTTTTGACCATAAAATTGTAAAATAGCATTTGTTGGTTTTTTTTTTTAAAGTAGATGAAATCGTTATTGGGAAGGACAAGTCCTCCAGGCCAATTCCGTTTTTTGTTCTTAAAAGTAATGTCGTTGCATCTGAGAACGATTTCTATTAAATAGAAGAGTGAAGTCGTCCTGTAACATGACGACTTCACTTTTCATTTTTTTTAACTTTTCAGTTTTAATTATTTGTTCTTTTTTTATTTGTATTTTTTCATTATTTTATTTTTTAAATATTTCAGATTTTTTTTTTAATTTAATGGTTTTGCTTATTTTTTTTATTTTTCAGTTTTGATTAATTTTTTTTTATAATTTTTCAGTTTTAGTTATTTGTCTTTTTTTTAACTTATCAATTATCAATATTTTTTGAATTTATAATTATTTTTTTTCAAATTTTGTTAGATATAAAAATTATATTGATTGTATTTGTAATTATTTTTATTCCTAAAATAAATTAACTTAATAAAATAGATTAGATAATATAAAATTACATAATAAATAACAAATAATTAAAATTGAAAAACTGAAAAGTTAAAAAATTGAAAAAGTGAAGTCATGTGTGAGGACTACTTCACTTTTTCCATTCAAAGAAACCGTTCATCCGCATGACAACATCACATTTAAAAAAAAAAAAAAGAAACCGGTTAGGGAGATAACGACTTTACCTCTAATGTTATTATCATCCCTGACGACTTGACCTATTTTGACAAAAAAAAAAAAAGAGTAACGAATTCATTTATACAAATTCGAATTTCAATAGACCCTAAACTACAAAAAAGCCCGTTTTGATAGAAAATTCTTCTATTATTTTAAAAAAAATCATTAGAATTTAAAAAGTTTAAGTAATTAAATATTTAAAATATTTCTTAATTTGAATATTTATTTTCTTTTGATATTTTTTTAAAAATATTTTTTAATTTATCACTTAGGTTTTATCGATGTTTGCAAATTCAATTAATGTTTTGGTTCTCGTAAGATTTTATTTGGTATTCTAATTTGAAATATATATAATTATAAGGTAGTTTTTTTCTAAATATTTAATATTGAAGAAATAAAAGTTATTTTAATATTAAATATTTAATAATATTATGTTTCCTTTACCATAATTTATTATTATTTTATTATAATTAATTAATTGATATTGAAATAGTAAGAAAATAGATATATGTATAGATACAAGCATAAATTCATTATTTGATGCGGATGAAGATGAAGATAAAGATGAACGACAATCAAGAAAAAATGTGAATATAACTTTGTTGATTTTCTCTAAAACCAATTATAGTGATGCGAGAATGTTAAGAATGAGTTCCCAAAATTTGAATGAAGAAAGTTTCAAATATTAAATTAGGTTCCACTTTTAATATTAGATATTTTTTAAATTTAAAATATAAAAATAAAATTAAAACAGTAACCGTCAAGGATAACATTAAAAATAAAAAGTGTGTATACCAAAAAGAAATTGTATTTTTTTATATATAGTTATAGATATTTAAAAAATTAAATATAAACAACTTTATAATTTTATTATAAATAGCCTTTATTTATTTGGTAGGCAATTTTGTAATTAAAAAAGTATTTAAGTTAAAAAAATGGTTAAATTGAAAAGAAATTAAATTTTTAAAAAATTATCTATAAAATTGTTAAAATAATTATTTTAATTTAAAACAAATAATATAAAGGATAAAATTAAATATTAAATGTGAACAATAAAAAATATCCCTATTTATTTATATAGGTATAGATAAGTATAAACTATAATAAATAAATTAGTTGTAATAAGAAAAGTAGAAATTTTGGACAATGAGAGAAATACCAATATGGACGGTTTAAACACCCAGAGCATATCTATTTAGGATGTATATCATATTTGAATACAGATTGTATCGCATAATTAAAAGGGACCCTCCTTTTTTTGAAAAAGAAAATTACCATTTTTCTACTTTACAAATTATAAAAATAGAATAGAGTAGAAAATATATTGCTAGAATATCAAGTTCATTTTCATTTATGTCTTTACTTTTAAAAAAAGTTAAAAAAATACTAGTAAATCTTAATTTAATATTAAGTTTGAGTTATTACTTTTAAGCATAGTTAAATTAACGTAATAACCAATGGTATTAAAGGGAAATAAAATATCATTCACCCTGATTAAAGAAACTTAACTCTATTTAAGGAATAATCAATGGTAAACAAGGGACTTTATTGAAAGAATGCCTTAACTGGGACCATAATTAAAAAAAAAAAAAACATTTGTTGTTATACGATTTTTTCTCCCTACACTAATCTCTTTTACTAAGAATATCTTGTGACGTATAAAATTAATTTTAACAAATGCTAGAAACGTGAAGGAAACAACAACTACTTGTCCAATTAAATGGAATCTCCTAATATAAAATCTTAAATAATATTTTGATATTTCTAACTATTTTGAAAGATAATTTTGCAACTTGTACCTTCAAAATTTTCAATGTATTGCATCCTTAATATAATGACAAAATTTATTTTATAACGTTGCTTCGACCATGAAATTTAATGATTTTTTATTTTATTTTATGCACATGAGCATTATTTGGTACTTTATATTAATTTCCTTCTTATAGCGATAAAAAGACCATTATTCGAGTTGGAAACCAACTTTCTATCTAAATTATCAAATTCATTTCATTATTGTATGTATTGGATCCAAAAATTAGTGAAAGCCCAAATATATGTTATATAAAGGTTCCGACTACTAAACATGAAATTCAGATTATGTTGACTCAAATCAAGTTCATTAATTAACAATTGTCATTTTTATTATCTTTTCGTGGGTCAATTAGTTTTCTTAATAACAAAAGATGAAAGTGCATTTATTAAAAAGAAAAAAATTGTTTTGAGATGATACAATGAAATGATGAAAGAGAAAGAAAGAAAGAAGAAGAAGAAGAAGACAAATGAGATCAGGTACTGCACGGCATATATTTGCGTTGTGTCCTTGAGGGCAGACCAGCCACCATAGGGTGTGCGATACTCCTGGATTTTAAGAAAAATCTGGGAGATCCATAGTAATCTCCAAATTTCCATCACATCTTTTATTTCTTGGATTTTGGATACTTGTTTTGCTTTTCACTTAACATATCCACCAAAACTTTTTTCTCTTTTCTCTAATCTAATAACGTAATCAACCTTCCCATAATATAATATCCACCACCACACACACTCCCACGTGTCTCTGCCACTACCCTCCAACTGTCAAATTTACTATCCAGGAGAGATAATAAAACGTTTTACAGATGGGAAAAAAGGAGTAAGAAAGTGCTTTTCTGTGTTTCAGAGTCAGAGAGAGAAAGATAAGGGGAGGGTGAATGAGAGATGGAGAAAGAGTTTCAGAAAAAAAAAAGATCTTTATTTTAATTTTGTCCATGGTATCTCAATCATTCATTTTGAATTATATATGTTTCTCCAGAATGAAAAACAAGTTCTGAATCTTGTATAAAACAAATTCATCACTGAATAGATTGTATTATTAGTGTCTAATAGTATCATCCCCTTGCAATAATTAATGTTGTTTCAATTGATGATTGATTTTTCAAACATGATCATCGACAGTGCCCAGTTATCATTGATTTTTCCAAACTTCTAGTAGCTACTAATTTCCAGTACTGGACTGTGCAAGGGAAGATAATTTCTGCGAGGAAGCAAGTCAGCAAAATCCACGGTTCATATATGAAAAACCGTTACGAATGATTAAGTCAGAAATCTAACTTAACTGTTCTCACTTTCGGTATCTAATTAAGATTGAAAAGGGAAAAAATATTGATTTGTTTGAAGAAATTGAGTTAGGCAAAATAAGATTGTAGCGTCGAGAGTTTTGAATAGAGGTCGCGGCGATTAAGCAATGAGTAGGAAAAGGTAGGTTGAAAGGTTGAAAAGGTTAAAATAAGCTTGGCTAGGCGACGAAGGATAAGTGATTAACAACAACCAGAATCGTGATTATGAATAAATAATAAAGAATAAATAAAATAAGGAACGCAAACAGGACCGAGGGTCCAGCTTCGAGAAAATAAAATGCATGCATCAAGACACTTTGTTGGTGCCTATATATAGGGACACTTGTAACATCTTCTCCCATCCCCACCCCACTCCTCACTTAACCCCCAATTACGCACACCATAGAGAGAAAAAAAGAAGAAGAGAGAAAAGACAAAAATCTCTTTTATCCAATTGCAATTTGCATAACAAAATGCCTTCTTCTGCTTCTCTTTCTGCACCTACCTTGCTCTCCAAATGCACTGTCTTCCCGGACCAAACCTCAACTATGGCAAATCTCAAACTCTCCGTTTCGGACCTTCCCATGTTGTCCTGCCACTACATCCAAAAGGGATGTCTCTTTACCCAACCCAATATCCCATCCCACACTCTAATTCCTCTTCTTAAATCCGCACTCTCTCGCACACTCTCTCTCTTTCCACCTCTAGCTGGCCGTTTAACCACCGATTCCAACGGTTACGTTTACATCGCTTGCAACGACGCCGGCGTCGATTTCATACACGCCAATGCCGCCGCCTTCCGCGTCTGCGACCTCCTGTCCCCTCTCGACGTCCCCGAATGCTTCAAGGAGTTCTTCACCTTCGACAGGAAAGTCAGCTACACCGGCCATTACTCCCCGATTCTCGCCGTTCAGGTCACCGAACTCGCTGACGGCCTCTTCATCGGCTGCGCCGTCAATCACGCCGTCACCGACGGCACCTCCTTCTGGAACTTCTTCAACACCTTCGCCCACCTCTGCAGAGCATCTAATAAAAGCTTCCGCAATATACCGGACTTCAGCCGCGAATCCGCTCTGATCTCTGACGCCGTCCTCCGCCTACCGGAGGGCGGCCCCCAGGTCACGTTCGATTCTCACGCGCCGCTGCGCGAGAGAATCTTCAGCTTCAGCCGCGAGGCGATTCAGAAGCTGAAGGCAATGACGAACAACCGCCGATGGCCGGAGAACAACGGGACCGCCGTGGAGTTGATGCGGAAGCAAAGCAACGATCAGTTTCATCACGCGAAGGAGAGCAACGGCAAGGCCGGTACAATTCTGGAGAACTGGTTCAAGGTGAACTCGAATTCGAAACCGCAGACGGTTACCGAAACGGTGGAGATTTCGTCGTTTCAATCGGTGTGCGCGTTGCTGTGGCGCGCGGTTACGCGCGCGAGGAAATTGCCTGCGTCGAAAACGACGACGTTCAGAATGGCAGTTAACTGTCGTCATCGAATAGAACCAAAATTGGAACCGTACTACTTCGGGAACGCGATTCAGAGCGTGCCAACGTATGCTTCTGCTGGCGACGTGTTATCGAGGGATCTACGGTGGTGCGCGGAGCAGCTGAACGCAAACGTGAAGGCGCACGACGACGCTATGGTGCGGCGCTTCATAGACGATTGGGAGCAGAAACCCCGGTGCTTCCCTCTCGGGAACCCCGACGGTGCATCCATCACTATGGGTAGTTCTCCGAGGTTTCCAATGTACGATAACAATTTCGGGTGGGGGAGACCCCTGGCGGTGAGAAGTGGAAGAGCGAACAAATTCGACGGTAAGATCTCGGCGTTTCCCGGAAGAGACGGAACCGGGACCGTCGATTTGGAAGTGGTTTTAGCGCCCGAAACCATGGAGGCGCTGGAATCTGATCCAGAATTCACGAAATATGCAACGTGTCAGTTGTGACACGTGTCGAGAGGTGGTGCATCCGGCGTAACTACTTGCTCGCATGGTCACGTCATGCTCGTGTTGGGAGGAGGACTGGTTGGAGAGCGGTGATGATTTAATTCGGGATTGGGGGCTGTATCATTGTGACATAAAATGTTATTTTTTTTAGCGTTTTTTTTATCTGTTTTTAATTGAGTATGATGTCGTCCATGTTTTTCAGCTTATCAAAAAAATGGTTTCCCTTTTCTCTTCGAGCATTATAGAGTTTTCAGAGACAGTTGTAATAAAGTACCATAATTTAATATAAAATAATTTTCACCAATTAAGTTGGGATCTTAATGTTTTAAAAAGCATCACAATTCATTTGATTCTCTCTATGTAGCAGCATATGAAGCACGTTAAGAGGTAAAGTGGTATTAATTAACAGTGTGAATGTTGAAGACTAATATAAATTTTAGGGTTTTTGATTGAAAGAAAAAGGGAATAAAGTACTGCCGTACTGGATAATATGAGTTGAATAAAAGGAGTACGTTTTAGAGAGACTTGACTGTTGAAGTGAGTATTTTTAGGGACAGGTGAGTGTAGCGCTTTTATTGGGATTCTATCCTCCTTGCCACTTCACATGCACTCAATGTCAATATCACACTTACATACACGATTTATATCAACCAAATTCAGATGTACAAAGTTTTCGGACACACACACACAACAACTTGCTCCACTTTCCCTCATAAATGAAACTTGTATTGCTGTCACCTTTGCCTCTCTCTCGTTTCGGGGAAGTTAAGTTAACCAGCAAAAGGCCAAAACACACACCCCCAACATAAGACACAGTGAGAGACAATACCCCCGACACTGTCAAAAATACTCAATTCTTTTTTTCTATATTAATTCATTAAAAATATTATCTTTTTAATGATTCAGCACAACACATACAGCTAAATAAGCAGTGACATCAAACTTGGAAAAAAATATGGGATAGTATGGAGTTGGGATAACAACAAAGTTGTTAGTTGGAGAAAATGAATTCAGCTTAAAATAAGTTTAAGCTAATCCTGTGACATAATTATTGTGATTTTGTCAAATCAGGAAGCAAGAGGGGTATTTTGTCTATGGGCTTGTCCTTGGACAACAGCATGAAGACAGTTACATAACTGCAGAGTTTTTTTGATTCTGATCAAAATAAACGGAAACAGCAACAAATGTCCCAACTATGATATGATAGTGGAGAAATCAAACAAAAAACCTTTGGGTGTAATTGTATTTCTACCTTTTAATTTAAATCGAAGGAAAATATCATTTTTTTAAAGTGTCACGAAAGAAAAGAAGATATATAGCGTAGATTATCATAATTTAAATTTAAATATTTATGTGCTCCTGGGACAAAATAACTTATTCCATTTAGTTATTTTTAATTTTACAAAATAAAAGATGGCATGTCCGTTATTAAGAAATTCAAAATAGAAGTATTTTAATATTGAAAGTATTGTTTGGGATTTCAATGTGAAATCCCATAAATTAATGTTTTTAATTCTTTAATTGATATCTTTGACATTTCGGTTAATTAACTATTTATAAAAAATATCCTAACACGATGGATGGGTACCGAGAACAACTCTTTTTTTATGCCATAATTTCTTTTCCATTGACCTTTCTAACTAATATTATTATTGTTAGTCCAACAAATTTTTATATATAGTACGATTAAATATAATTTTTTTGTGGGTTACATGAATTGTTCTCACAATTTATAAGCGTAATTTGACTAAACACTATCTCAATCTAGCATAGTATATATGAAGAAGAAATAATGTAAGAGTAAACATCACAGTTTGTATAAAGGTGTAGGGGAGGTAAGGACATTTGTTTTCTTTTTCTTTTCTTTTATTTTTCTCGTCCGTCTCTTTTTAGTATATAAAAAATCTCATCAACAAAATTTTTATCGCTCGTTGTACCATCAAATTTATTAACAAAAATATTCAAAATCAGATAAATTATTGAAAAAAATTATGTATGTGATGATACAAATTTATTACCGACAAAAATATTGTCCATAATTTAAATTCTAAAATCAATAAATTATTGAATTTACTAATAAATTTGTTTTTTTAGTGAAAATTCATCAATAAATACAAATTTTTTTTAATGTATTAAAAATCAAATTTCTACCTTAGACATTAAAAAGTGCTTGTTAAGGAATTATTGTTCAAATGGGTCCATTTATATTATTTTGTTTTGCGACAATGACTTTTTTCAAAGTTGGAATTCTTGGTTCAAAAGATACCCAACAAAAGATAAAAGCTAACATCAATTTCTATAATTGTGATATACCATTAAATTGTAATGAACAAACACACCTCACTTCCCAAAATTCTAGAACCTCCACATGCGTAGTAGCACCCTAAGGTTTGGTATTTCTACCTTTTAATTTAAATTGTAGGAAATTATCAATTTTAAAGTGTCATGGTAGAACAGAATATATAACGTAAATTATCATAATTTAAATTTAAATATTTATGTGCTGCTGGGACAAAATAACTTATTTCATTTAGTTATTTTTTAATTTTAAAAGATAAAAGATGACATGTCCGTGATTAAGAAATTCAAAATAGAAAAATATCAATGTGAAATCTCACAAATTAATATTTTTAATTCTCTAATTAATATATTTGACATTTCGGTTAGTTAACTATTTATAAAGAATATCCCACATGATGGATGACTACTGAGAACAACTCTTTCTATATGCCATGATTTCTTTTCCATTGACCTTTCTAACTAGTATTACTATTGTTAGTCCCAACAAATTTTTATATATAATACGATTAAATATAATATATTTTTGGGAAAAATATATTTTTGTTCCCAAATTTGACCACAATTTAGAAACAGTCTTTCATCAAAATTTGGTCACTGTTTAGTTCCTGTACTTTCAAAATCATTATTTTTAGTCTGTATTTTTAGACAACATTAAAAGTAACAAACGACATATCACGTATTAATTAATCTTTTACGAAAACTAGAAAAATCAAATTCTCAAAATCTATCGATAAATTTCGAAAAAAAAAAAAATCAAATTCCTACCTTACACTTTAAAAGGTGGTAGTTAAGGAATTAGCTTTAAAATGGGTCCATTTAGATGAATTTGTTTAGGGACAATGGGCTTTTTGAAAGGTTGAAGTCCTGGTTGAAAAGAAACCCAACAAAGATAACTAAGCTAACATCAAATTCTATAATTGTGAAATAGCATTAAATGGTAATGAAGAAACACACCAGACTTACCAAAACTCTAGAAGCGCCACATGCGTAGTAGCTAACACCCATGCGCATGCCGACATACACTACAATATTCTTCCAGAGTACTAGTCAGCACAAAATACTGTTGCTATATAGAGAAGCCATTAAGTTTTTGGAGGTATCTCATAGACTAGGCTAACTGCTTGTACAATGAACCCACTGGGTGCATGCATGCAACTTCAATAATCATATCCATTTTCACTACTTTTTATATGCAGTTTTCAATTCTGCAACCCAAAATTTAAACCCCAAACGTATCTGCAACCATAGGTCAACATCATTTCACACACCATTTTCCATTCATTCTTATGGGTCATACCTCAACCCCTTCAGTCAATTAAACAGCCGCACACCGCCCACCCTACCCTTCACCAACTTCTTTCAACATAGACTTCTTTTTCAATCACATTTTAAACCACAAAGTTATATTCACTTTGTTTTCTTCTATCTCCAAACATGCCAAAATTTCAATCAAAGTCAATCGTCTTAGCTACGTATGTATAACTTGAGTTATTGTTCGTTTCTGAACGTTTGAGCTCCATTACGATTTTGTCCTTAAAAGGTATCTCAGAGGATAGAGGGAGATAAAAATATTTAAATTTTATTTGACCTTGACTCCTAAGCGATGTGAAACTTATTGAATGTACCGAAACAAGTACACAAATCACTTTATACTCTGATTTTGTGTGATTGAATCAAGTTTAAAGTTCAGTTTTTAACCGAATGAAAAAATCAATTTTGTGTATATTTATGAAAATAATATTTATGCAACATTGTAAGTAAATTTATAACAAGGTTTATTATATAAGATCTAATTTATTTGGTATGAATTTTATTGTGCTATATCATTTCACAAAAATAATTCAGTTTTTCTTTCTGTAAAAAGATTCTACAAGATTTATACCTTAATTAATCAATATTTTGTTTGGTTGTTCATATTTTTAAAATAGAAAAATATTTTATAATATTGCACATCTTTTGCATAAAGTGAAACGAAGTTCAAAGTTGTTTTTTTAAAAATGTTAATTCGTCATTGAAATCACTTTCTTATCTATCTATGCAGATTTTTTTTTTATCACGACATCGTTTTCATCATCCTCTTTCATTTATTTTTCATTATCTTCGTGTTTCAAGTTTATCCCGTTAATGCACGTCCTTTTTGTACTTTTTTTTCTTTGTCATGTTTCGACTTTTGTTTACCTATATGGTTCTTGGGTTCAATTGATAATGCCACAATTTTGGGCTTTGCGGAAATACAATCATAATTGTAACGGGCTTCTTGCCATGGTTGCCATGGGGCTTTTAAGAAAGCCTTCAATAATAAACACTGGGCCTCCTCACGAATCATCACGGCGATTTTTATTTCGACTTTTCAATTATATATATATATATATATATATATATATTATATTTTTATTTTTATTTTTTTGTAAAGTACATTCTAGAATATTCAAAATTTAAAACACTCTGAAAATTATATTTTGGAAGTAATTTTGCACCATCAATTCTTTGGAAATGTAGAATATTTGAATTTTTGTTTTGAAAAATACTATCCGAAAACCAAGTTTTAAAAGGAAAAAAGAGTGGGACATACATTGAGTTTAAAGGAACAAGATTTTTGGCATTGACGTCGTGATCGTAAAAATTTTTGGCACTTGAATTTTGTTTGATAGGAAGCGGTACTTATTAAATTGTACTTTATTGTTGTTTCATTTATTATGATCCTTCAACGTTGTCTCTTCTTGTTTAGCAACTGAGATTTTGGATTCTGTTGATCAAGGTGAAAAGTTGAGACTTTATATCACATGCGCGGTTCATGATATTCAAAATGGAATGAGACCCGAGGTATGACTACGACCCATTTGTAACTCGTAGAACAGTAAAGTACTAATGTTATCCGTTATGAATTCCAAGGTGAGACATCTCATGAGGATAGAAATTAGAATCCCAAGCCATCCAACAAAGTGTAATCAGTGAGATAAAACCAAAATTAAGGAGCATGAGGAGAATGTCTAGGCATTTACAATATTTTAATGTGGCCATCACTAGGTAAATGTTAATCTCTTAACACTCCATGATACACCCCTAAATCTTTCCTTTATGCTAAACCTAATTTTACCAACTAACAACAATGAATTTATTCAAAAATCTTCTTGCCTTCCACCACCACCACACAAAAGATCGAAACCATTTTACAGAAAGCTCAAGCGCAGGTCCAATGGTGGGTGCTCTATCTGTTCATCCATCGTGTATGAAAACACTGTACTATTATCCCTACATTCATTTGCATGTAACCGCAGAGTCTCTGGTTCAGACTCACCGAAGGAGTTTATGGGAAAGAGTTGAAGCGTCTCAACCACCCTATCTGGCTCTGAAACTCGATGCATGTCAGCAAGACCTAAAACAATAAGGAAGAGTCTCAATAACACATAAACTTTTCCATGAACACTTAAAAAACACGTAAACCTATGGAAACAGATGAAACATAGTTACTTTGTGAGGAAGTGTTGAAGGAGTTTTGTCTACGAATGACGACATCGTTGTCGTCAAAGGAAACCTTGCGGCGCTTCTGTCTCTCCCTGGCCTTATGGTTCTGAAACCAATAGAAGACATTCTTGCTCTCTATCTTACCATAAAAGCTGAGCTGAGTGGAGATCTTTTGAATCTGGTCGGTGCTTGGGGTTCGGAGCCCTGACCTGAAGAGTTCGGTCAGAAGTTTAACTTGTTCTGTTGTGGGATTCCAACGCCCACACTTGGTGCCAGTGGCAGAAGAAGTAGTGCTCCCACTTTTTCCACGAACACTCCCTGATCTGATGCAAAAGCCTGACATGCCCTCGTCCATCTTTTGCTTCTCTCTCTCTCTCTGCTTCTGAACTCAACTTTATCACTTCTCAGATTATCTGAACCATAAAGATCCCAATCCGTGTGCATATATATATATATAAAAACCCTAACTCATTAGTCTAATGTCCAAATCTTTGTCCTTTTATTTTTTGTTGCATTGCTTTGTGGGGATCACAGATCTTACAATCAACATTCTGTCTTCTTTGAATTTAGGGGACCATTACATCGACATTTTTTATGGGACAAAACAAAAGGTCATGTTCCATCATTCCATCAGTATTTTTTTGTGTTTCTTTTCATGAAAACACTGCATAATTGTTATTATTTTGAGAAATGAACAGTTATACACCTATAAAATAGGGCATATATAACTGTTATATTTTACCATGGCTTTTATATTTGCTGTGTCTCCACTGAAAAATAACACGTATAAAAAATATTCCACATTATGTGTATTTGATCTGTTTCATTCAGAGTGGTGTTCTTTCATGGCAATAAAGAATTAGAAAGTCATGCGCAAAAGCAGCCGTTGTTCAAAGTTTCGGTCTTGGGACAGCGAACTTCAAGTTTCACTAATTCATGTTTAACCATATTTTATATGATTCTTCTTCGTTTATATTTATTTTTATTTCCTCGAGTTCTTCTTAGACACAACACAGTGTGTTTTTCAGTAAAGTGTGCACTTACTCCTAAAATTTATACTCTTTGTGTAGTTTTCATTGTCTCTTATCTCTGATGCTTAGTGCTTCGACAGCATTAATTGTCGAATTAATCCAATTCCATCACGACATGTGAGTTAAGCCAAACTTTGCTTTTAAAAAGAAACGGTTGCCCGCTAAAGTTGATGGAAAATAGTTAAAAGTTAACGTTGTATTATACTAATGAGTTTGGCATCTATCAACTCCAAAAGCTAGTATAGAATATAGCATAATAAGTCTTTCACTTGTACACAATATTCAGACTATGTTACTAATAAGTGTGAAACCTTCTACAAACACTCAACATATTAATTATATATATGTATAAATGTTAGTGTAAAATCTTTAATGCTAATTAATCCTCCTGCCTAAAATTGAACTTGAGATAAGCACTTGTAGGTGATTCGTTTAATTGGGCACATCAACAACAAATATAAATGCTAAAAAAGTCGTGTAATTTAATTTTAAAAGCTAATTTGTGGTGTCAAAAAAATTTCTAACATACATGTATTGGTCGTATAAATAGTTAATGTTACATGTCCTGCAAAGTGAGAATTCAATCTAAAAAAAAAAAAAAAGAAAAACTGTAATTAGACTAAAAATGATTATTTATTAAAAAAAGATTTATGAAAGAAATTTTATTACAAACTTGACCAATGATATTTTTTGTTAAAAATCGTAGTTTTGTATTTTTTTTTAACTTTCCTCTAGCTTTAAAAAAATGAAACATAATATGCTAATTTCTACATATATAATTTGAGTTGTATAATATTTTAATATAAAGAGATAAGCCTTTCCAACACTTCCTTTCGTTTTATGATGTATGATTCTACCATTATTTAATACTTGAATTATATATTTTAATAGGTTTTAAATTATTAAATATATATTTTTTTAAAACTACGTGATAAGATTTATTTATTTTTTAAAGATCTACTTTGAACTACTTTTAGGAGTTTTATTTAGCATATTTCTTTAATTTTTGTTCTTAATCAATTCTCAAAATATTCTCTCTTTAATTATTTATTTAATAATTTTTAGTATTTACTTTTAATATTGATATTAAAGAATAAGATTGTATTTAAGTTAAATATGTTTAGTAATTTTAAAATTTGTAGGTTCAAATTGATTTCCAAGCAATTTTTTTAAATGAATATAATGAGTTAGATTATGGAAATTAAAATAAAAAATGTTTTATTCAAAAATTCTTAAAATAAATTAAACCAAACACTACCAATACTGAGTTGACTTGAGTTCATAGGAATCTTCTTTCTAAGACGTGGGGGAATAATTCCAGAGACAACAACAATTCACCAATTAGAGTGATTTGAATGGAACTACTTCATTTTCTCCATGTCTGCTGTCTTTTCTTTTTATAACTTTCTGCTAACATTTTCAGACATACCATGTTATAAATGCAAGAAGAAAAGAAATATTTTCGATAAAGTTCAATATATTTAAAACTTAAGCCTTTAAATTTTATTTCATGAGACTATGTGTAATCTAGATAGAGCTTGAAAGTGTTTCACTTTCTCTGGTTGATCGATGATATAATGGGCATGGAAAAATAAAAGAAGAAATAATGATAGTGTGGTTGAGGAACAGGAAAGTGGTAGTCAAGAAAAGACAGAGACCACATTCTTCTTTGCAGTTTCTACAATTCCCGAGGATGTTGTACTATTCACGAGTGTTATTTGTCTCTTCAAACTTAGCACTAGGGCACTAACTCCTACGTCTTTTGGACCCAAGCTGTTTGTTCACTCTATATCTCATGTTAGCCACCAAACCAGATATTAAGTAATTTCCGCAACTCATTAAGCCTAACATCAAACAACAAGATGATGCCAACTTGCAAATGGTCAAAATTTTCATTACAACAACAATAATCAGTAAATAATCACTGTGTTCTCAGAGTTCGAGTTTTGAGTTGTAAAAAAGTCTTTGGTTTTTTCTTCGGAATTCAGTTTCATAAATGATTTTTCATTTCTCTCTCCATAAGTTATCTCTCTTAAGAATTCAGGTGTGAATAAAAGTTTTATATTGGTTAGAAATAAGAAAGCAGAGCACCGTACAAAAATAAAGACTCTAAATTTATTGTCTTAAGGTTTTAGATTGAGAGTGGTGTCAATTCCTTATTTAGTTGGGTTCAAGTCTCATTGATATTTTTTTTCTCAGTGAAATCTCCTTTTATAAACCTAATAAGTGGTATAAGAGCCGATGGTTAAAACCGACTTAAACAAATGTTTGTTAAAAAAAGGGACAATACAGACAAGTTAGGAGTACTCGTGAGAATTACACTTTATTATTGAAAAAATTTTAAACCCTGTCATGTAATTTTTTTTTGAGAAAAACTGCGAACCTCTTTTCTTTTTGTGCAATTCTTTTTACAAAAATTGTATACTTTTTAATGATGCATGGGCTATAGTGATTCCTCTAAAATCAGCTTTTTATTTTATAATAGTTTTGTTCTATTACTTTTTTTTATTACTTTTTTTTCATATTACTGGATGTATAGTTTGATCAATGAACAATAAAGTTTCATATAAGAAAACTGTTTATAATTCATTCAAATATCTTTTAATTGCAAAATTATGATAACCCATCAAACTGATGGATGATTACCCAAATAATCTCTAAATAAATAGGATGGAAACACCAATCATGTGGGTCTCTTCTATCATTCTTAGGCGTAACCACCCGATAAATATGAAAAAAAAAATATTTTTTGATATGTAAGAATGTAATAATTCCCCCATAGAAGACTTTTAGGTATGAATAATTGTAAAGGTGGTTTGCTTTTAGGTGTGTTGATGGATTTGTGGAAGTATATAAGGAAGAAAGAGAATAAAAAAAAGGGAAAAAGGGTTAAGAATAGAAGGAGGAGAAGATGCAATGGTGCAACAGGCGTGAAAGAAAGAAAGGTAGGACGCCGCCACACCCTTCTCCGTATGATCCGTGTCTTTTACTTTCTTGTCGCTGCTTTTACGAAAACAATTACCTACCCAATTAGCACATTTTCTTAATTCTTCCCATCTAACTGCATTGCACCACTGTTTCTTCTTTATACACAATAAAAAATGTGTTCGATCCATGCTAATACAATACAATCCTTAGAATGTGGATGTGCTTTTCCAGACACGACAATAACATACTGTCAGTGAATTAGAGAGATTGGTTAAACAATATCTTAATAAGATGACTTTAATTCTGATTCATCAACATTAACTTATAAAATAAGGTTTGCATTCATTTATATAATTAATGTAGAACTTTCAATGATCTCTTAGGCCGAGGTATACGAAGAAGAGACTGAACATTAGTGAATGATCCGACTAAACATGAATGAATGATTCGATGACGTGTGAAACAATAAACTCAACAAATAACAAATCTTCCGATAACAGTTGGAGTTGGTACAATAGATCTAACAAATAATAAATCTCGCTTGGATATCAATGATTTTGATATCATATTAAATAATAAACTTTAAGCATAACTCAATATTACAAAATCGACTTGTAAAGTAAAGATTACACCTATTTATATATTATAAACCAACTTATCATCGATTGGGACTTCCAACACAATTATCCTTATTCCCTCCCAAAAACTCTATAATACCAAATTATCAACGTTGTCTATCAATATCAGTGGCAGAAGTTGCTTTCACCACTCATATACACTCTCATTGTTGCATGCCCCGGCTGGTGGGAATCTTTCAAGTTTTCTCAAACCAAAATTATATGTTAATGAAGTATAGTGAAGAGATGCATGGATGGAAACATTATGTTAATACCAAACTAAAACAAATTTTTTTTTTTTTCCTTTTGTTTCATAATAAGAGATAATGCAGACAGTCCCCCAGGAATAGTGTTATAATTATTTGCATAAATTAATTTAGAATGCCCAATGATGAATGTGAATTTTGGGAAAATGCTCTAACTTCTTGGACAATTCTTATTGTGTACTCAGTTAATTAATCCTACAAATCCCGGAACAGTCTAAAGACCTGCCCCCATTTAAACCTTTTTTCTAGCAACAGAGTCATTGTTAATTGAAGGGTATAAGGGGTTATAGATTTATAAATGTTCTAGCTAAATGGTTCAGAATTTGATCCGTTAGACCATTCAAAGTGTCTTCTCATCCTCTCTTGCTTCGATGTCTTTTTCTATGTTTATCTTTTGACATCTTGGATTCTTCTTGTATTAATTCTGTGTTTATTAAATTTTTCCATTTAGTTCATACCTCTTGTCCTGTCTAGAACAGTTATTTGAGTTATGAGCTTTAATCTCCTCGTTTACTATCGTATATTCCTAATCTAGTGACCTCTAATATTGGTTCAAACAACTAGATCGACTTTTTGACATACCAAATCGGCTTTTAACAGTTAAAGACCATATCAGCACTAGCACTGCAATAACTATAGGCTTCGAGATCTTTAATTACGTTGATAATGACTTATTTCTAAAATAACATAAAAATGTTCTTTTCATTTTTTCAATCTAAAGATTAAAATTGAATCATCTATTAAATTGTGTATGTTTCAAAGAAAGTTGAAAGTGTTATATAAATGTATTATATATATATATATATAAATATATATATATATATATATATATATATATATATTTTCATAAAACTACATAAAAGAAAAACAGAGGAGCAATAAATTCTCAGTAAGACCCGACACTGAATAATATTCCTAGCAAACTTATTACTCTTCACATCATATTTTCCACTGGTTTGAACGCGTGTAATTAAAGCAGAGATTTGGGGGTGTGGAAGAAACGGTTGGAGTTGCAGAGAGAAAAGCCCCATATGTTCGATGCAAATTTTGGGCCTTGTTTGTGGTGATAGTCCGACCTTTACTAATTGAGGCAGATATGTTTGGGCTAGTATTTATTGGCTTGATTTGCTGTATATATTGTCTTTTGGGCTATTTTTTCTTGCAAAACACAACTTTCTTACACCTCCATTTTATTTCAGAGCAAACTTTTCAAAGTCCTTTTTATCCGGAAAATCTCGTCTAAAAATGAATAGAATGTAAAATTTACAAGATCTGGAGAGAAAAAAAATATATATATATAGCTGGGATTGTTTTTCTGATCATGTTGGGCTGAGCAATATGTTAACTAAAGTTTATGTTTACTATATAACACCCCATTAGAAATATATAAGTAGTGGATATATTTTTGTGGTGTTTATTTTTCCAATTTTACACTCTTAATTTTTACTTTAAAATTTAAATAATTATTCATAATAAAAAAAATATTTTTCAGTTTTATCATTTGAATAACTACTTTTTTGAATTCAAATAATTATTTATTATAAAAGATTATTTATTTTTCTATTAGTTTAGTAACCACTTTTCCAATTTAAATAATTACCATAATAAAAAATTATTTACCCAATATTACTTATAATATTTTTTTATTTCAATAACTAAATTTAATTGCTATATCTATAAGTATGTATATATAACTAAATACAGTTTTTATTTTTTCAATTTTATCCTTTAATTACTACTTTTAAAATGTAAATAATTTATACATAATTAAAAAGTGTTTACACATAGTAATTAAAAATGAAAATACTTTTGGTTTTTTTAACTAAATGAAAATCCCATTGCATTTTTATAGTTAATTCACGAAAATGTACTAGGTATTTAAATCAAAGGAAACAAATTCATCCTAATCATTTTATAACTTTTCAACTTGAAAAGCACATACCATATTGTGACATGCTAATATCTTATTTTATTTTATTTATATCTTAAATAGTATGTTTAATTACTCGTATAGTAACCAGTTTGGGGCTAGTGTGTCAAATAGGTACCCGGTTTTAAAAAAGTGTCAATTGCATCCCAACTTTTGAAAATTGCTTCAATTAGGTCTCTTTCAGAGAGAGTTGACTAACGCCGTTAGTCAATGTGCCACGTGTCAATCTGTGGTTTTTTTAATTTTTTTTAAATTAATTATTTTATTTATTTTTTTATTTTTTTAATTTTTTTTTAAAAATGCCACGTGTCAAGTCCCTATGTGTGACACGTGGCATTGTCAGTGTCACGTGGCATTGCAATGCCACGTGTCAGTATCACTATCAGATGTCATTGTGTTGATTTCGATTTAGTTCTCATTTATGTTTTTTCGTTCCAATTTAGTACCTACTTATGTGTATTTGATTCAATTTTGACCTAATATTTTTTAATAATTAAAATACTTTTTTATAAAATTAAAAGTAATTAAGTATAAAAGTTTTACAAAAATTAAGTATTTGATATTTATATTAAAATTTAGTGGTAAAAGTCATGTTTAATAAAAAAAATTAGTATAACATTCATACCAATAGAAATTTTGATTTAAAATTAGTAAGACACAATATTGTTCTATTTTGAAAAAAAAAATTAACAAAACATGAGTACTTAATAAAAAAGTAATTAATAAAGTAATATGTTACAAAGTCGTTTTTAATAAAAAATATTAGTATAACATTTATACAAATAATAAATTTGGTCTGAAATTGAGAGAAACATTATAAATATTAGTACTTAATTTTGTAAAAATATTTATACTTAATTATTTCTAATCTTATAAAAAATGGATTACAAAAATATTTTAATTATTAAAAAAAATTGGGATAAAATTGAATCAGATACACATACTTAGGTACTAAATTGAAACAAAAAGACATATATGGGGACTAAATCGAAATCAACACAGTGACATCTGATAGTGACCTTGACACGTGGCATTACAATGCCACGTGGCACTGACAATGCCACGTGTCACACAGAGAGACTTGACACGTGGCATTTTTTTTTTATTTTTTTAATTAAAAAAATAATTTTAAAAAAAAAAATCAAAAAAACCACATATTGACACGTGGCACGTTGACTAACGGCGTTAGTCAACTCTGTCTGAAAGGGACCTAATTGAAACAATTTTCAAAAGTTGGGATGCAATTGATACTTTTTTAAAACCGGTACCTATTTGACACAGTAGCCCCAAACTGGGTACTATACGAGTAATTAAACCTAAATAGTATTAGGCATTGGCGGAACTAGGTAATGACAAGGGGGAGTCACGGCTCCCCCATTTTTTTTTTTTTGAATTTTTTTTACATATATTTATATATTTTTTAAAATTATATTATATATTATTTATATTAAGATTATATTATGGAAAATTATAATAAAAGATAAATTAAATTTTTTAATGGAGACATTAATTTATAAAAGAGATTAGTTTTTTTTTCTGATTATAAAATCTTTCTACCATGTAAATTATCATAAAAGTGTGTGAAGAGAGATAAATACAAATTCTTGCATGATCTCTCACAGATCAAAGTTAGTATCTTATTATGATTTATGTATAGCTACCTATGATAAAAAAATTTTAAGTTTTGAATTTATACAATATTGCTTATTTAATTCAACTAGTATGAGTTTTGTTATGTTTTGCATTGTGATAATTGTGATTTGTGAATATAAATTTTATTTTTTCTAAATAGGCGAGTGTTGATAAATTTATATTAGAAAAATTATGATAAAAAGTAAATTGATTCCTTTTTTTCAAAGAGGAAGGTTTTAATAAAGATGAAAAAAATGCATTTATGTTAACTAAACTTGAGAAATTTAATAAGAACCAAGAATTTAAGACAATAAAAAACAAATCTCTAAAGTTCTCAGAAATCAAATTGATGAGATACGAAAATGGTATTCTGGTTTGGTATAATGATATAATAGTATGATATAACAGCGAATGATAGTAATATTTTTTTGAATTCTACTATTATGTGTGTTTGTTTTAAGGAGAGGAAATGAAGAGAAAAAATGAAGAGTTTTTCTTCTAAAGAAAAATTATATATAACAAATCTAATTTGACTCCCCTACTTTTTTAGTCTAAGTTCCGCCACTGATATTAGGGGTGTTATTTAATAACAATAATATATAATAAAACATCATGAAAACAAATATGCAGAAGAGCACATTTACCATCATCTCCAATAAGATTCAAAATTTGATCTTCAATAAGAATTTTTGTTTTATAGAACAAGACAAATTCATATCATCTTATTAAAAACAAGAACGTACAAGAGTTTAATAAACAGTTTCGTCAACTTACGCATAAATATACTTTACGTCTGTTTCTTCGTCAATCATCACTATCATGTTTTTAAAATAAAATCAGAATTACTAGAAGTCTCACATCAATTAGAGATAAAATAATTTCATAATTTGATTTTGTGGAGTTGAGTTAAACTTAAAATATACTTCTAACATAATATCATAATCAAGTTAGAGCTTATCTTAACAAACTTTATTGAATATTTTATTTTACTCGATATTGAACCGTTAACGAACATTTTTAAAACCAAATTGCGAATGAATTTCAACACTAGCGGATAGTAGTTATACCTTATTCGTTCTTTAAACAAGCTTTTAACTATAATAATTGATCAGCTCATTGGAATGTGAAAATCAACCACTTTCTATATATAATATATAAAAATAAGTTGTTAGTACCTCTTCCAATTTGTAGGTTATGCTAAAAAAATGTCAATTTGAGCACCTTCGCTACTTTAGTGGTTAAATTCAATCCCACCTTAACCTTCTTGGGATACACTGAAACAGAATAATGACAACAGGGTAGAGAAAAAAAAGTGATTCCTCACTGTTTGGGATGAAAAATGTTAAATTTGAATGATAAAAACAAAAAAAAAAAAAACAATTTAAATGGAAAAGAATTAGAAGACTAGAGAAGACGTGCGCTAATAAATTAAAAGGAAATATCAGCACAAGTTAGTTTGTTTTTTATGAATTTAAATATAAATTAAAATTTTCGTATTGAGTAAAAATAAACTAATTAAAAAGTTGAATATATAATATAGGATAAAAAAGCTCCAAAAACATTAATGTTGTGTTATTTTTCACTTATTTATTATTCATACAGATTTGCGAGTAGGTTCTGTGTTGTTTGAAATGATTTGTAAGTGTTGAAGAGCAATGATTTGTGGAATGTAGTACTAGTAGAGAAGAGATCGTCGCAATAATGAAGACATTTAAGAGTATTTACTATATATACAGGTTGTTTTTACTGAAATATGTTTTTATTTTTTTAAAATTCGCTTGGGGGGGGTTATTTTTTTTTTTTTTTATTACTTCCCATGGATGATCTTTTGGTGGTGGTGGTTGATTTGTCTTTAGTTGTTTAGTTTGAATTTGATAGTACTAAAATATTGTGTGAAGTGTGAAATAAATAATTTATAGCTATATAGATATGATCTTTTGCGTTATTGGTTAAATTTTTTAAAATTAATCTTTATTTTTATATATTTTTTAAAAATTGTTTATCGTCTATCATTTTTATTATTGTTATATTTGAATTTTTTTATTTTAAATTTAATCGATCAAAATAAAACTATTAGGAGAATTATTTAAAATTTAACTTTAAATATATATATATATATATATATATATATATATAATTTAGATATATGAGTTTGAAATTATATTGTAGAAGATCAATATTATAAAATTTATACTTTGATGTAGCTTATTTAAATTTGCTTTTTAGAAAGGTCAAATCTATTTATGTTATTACTTTATTGAATAATTTGATTTCAAATGTACTTAATTTTTTTCTTTCTAAATTTATACTTTAAAGATTTATTTTTAAATACTTTCATTTAGTTTAATGGAATGATATATAAAAAAGACTCAATATTCATCCGTGTGTATAAAATGATAGTTATATATATATATATATATATATATGTATATATTGTTGAATATTTAAATATGAGTTTAAGTCTTATATTGAATAAAAATGATAAAGTTGAGCATCATATAAAGATTAAGACTCATAAACCCATTAATTTAAGGTTTTAGGTTGAGAGTGGTATCAATATCTTATTGTAAGGATTGAGCATATATCCCATTGATATTGTATATTTTTAGTGATTCTCTCGAAAATCCCAACAGTGCTATCAAAGCCTAAGTAAGGTTTGTTTGGGTGATTGACTCATATGAATTTGATTTTATATTGAAAGTTTTCGTGACGAAAGATCAAGCAAACGTGTCTCGTTATGTAAACGGCGTCACAAGTAAAGGGTGTGAAATGTGAAAGCTAGAGATAGGAAGTACTAATGTGAAGAAACTCTTGAAAAGGATTGTTAGATTGAGAGAGATTGTTGGATATTCAAGTATGAGTCTAAGTATCATATTGAGTAAAAATGGTAAAGTTGAGTACTATACAACGATGAAGAATAAATTAATTGCTTTAAAGTTTTGGATTGAGAAAATGATGTCAATTCTTTATAAGTGAATTAGCCTCATATCTAATTGATAATACATCTCTTATGTAATTTTTTTTTGAAAGTCTCAACATTTTTTATAAATATTTGAAAAATAAAAAGAAATGAAATATATATTTTTATACAGAATAGATAGTGAGTGAACACTTCCGATAAATAAGTTATTAAAAATAGTAAGAAATATTGGTGAAATATTTTGTAAATAGGGTTGTGAAAGGAAGGAGAGTGATTCCTTAGGAAATAATAAAATGACATAAGTAAGGTGAATGACGAGAGATCGAAATAGACATCTTATCTTACTTGTTTGGTAACATAAAGAAATATGCAATCGAGACATTTATCATTTCAATTCAAGTCTTTTTTATTGTTTTTCTTTTACCCCATTCGTATAACTTGTGGTTATGGCTTCAGAATGGACCCGTGAATACATTTTTATTTTAATGTAATTGGACATCATTGCTATTTAAGTAATGCAACCGCAGTTCTTTTTTTTCTTTCAATATTTTACTAATTGGACAATCAATTCTATTTAAATATGAATTTAAGCGTATAGAGTTCTAAGGCGAATTATCGATGAGTTGGAGTTATTTATTAAAAAATATCAGTCATACAATAAGTAAGTAGGCAGATTTAGCTCATTCAATTATTCTCTACAAGGATTCGGAACAAGACCAAGGTGAATTTAAGTTTTTAATATACATTCTTATTTTCATTGGATTTTATTAAATTTAGGAAAACTTTGCCTCCATTATTTTATACTTTAATTTATACATACATTTTAAATAATTTACGTATTAAATTATTGATAAAAAATAAAAAGGTATAGTAAAATTTATGTTTTAAGTTGTTTACATTTAGTTATTTTACACTTTAAATGATTTAATTATTAAAATAACCAAATCATGTCTTTAAAGATTAATTACAAAAACAAACAAAAAAACATAATACTTAGTTAATACGATGTAAAAGTCATATAAAAAACAATTGAAGTAACACGGTACGGTAAAATGTTAGATAACAGTCGCATCAAAGATAGAATTGGCATAAGGCAAGATGAATCGGGTACCATGGGTTCCGAATCATTTCCCACCATTAGATTTAATCCAACGGTGTTAGTCGGATCACTAAAAGAATGTTGGAAGGAGCGAAATTGGATGTTTGCTAAATTGCAAAACACGAAATTAAACCTCTCAGAAGAAGACGATACCATGTCCCCAAATCCTTATCCCTTCTCTTGCTCACGAATCCGTGAAGACAATTAAAAAACCATAAAATCACTTTCTTTTCTTTCGATAAACAAAAGCAACGATACACGTGTCACATTATTAACGCTTTCTTCTCCGATGCTCCTCACGCGTGCCACGTCTCTAGAGGGAAGGGTTCCATGGAAGTAACTAGAAGAAAATACTATCCCGTTGGCAAGATGAAGCTTATCCTAAGTTTATTTAATAAAAAACAAAAATAATGTACATTATTTATTTATTTTTCTCTGGGCTATGATCAGAAATCATTATTAAATAGACAACACTACCGAATGAGCATTATTGACGAGGAAAGTGGTCCCAGCTTAGGCAATAGACAGCACCACCCACCCACACACACCTACTTTCCAACCCCACTCTTTTCACAACTTCACTCCATGCATTTTTCATTATCCCTGGCTACTAATAACGGCCACAGGCGTGGATAAAGAAACCCAACCTTCACTTATATTTCAGGGAAGAGGACAAAAATTACAGGGAGGACACCAAAAATAAAAATAATATTATAAAAGATGCATAAATGACTCTGGTGTTATTTTTGATTTTGCATAATAATACACAATCACAGCCGTACATCACACATGCGCTGGGCCTCTTCCAACTTAAAAGCGGAGGATAACTTGGCCCATTACGCGACACATGCACCACCTAATAATAATCATAAGTTTACATCTTTACATACAAAATACAACACTTTAAATTAAAAGAAAAAAAAAGATAAAACAGATCATTGGATAAAATGAAACCGAAAAACCCACAAACATTGCTTGATTGGTTAACCATTAACCATGAACCGTTCGATTCAATCACTTGGACTTGAAGGGAATGGCGCGGATTACGACCTGGTGGTAGAGGGCAGCGAGAGCCGCACCGATGAATGGTCCCACCCAGAAGATCCACTGCACAAAAAGAGACAATCAATTAGCGTCAGAGATCAGACGGTCGAGATTGGTTTTCCCGAAAACCCTAAAATTGGCCGAACAGAAAGAAAGAATGAAATTAAATATCTCACGTGATCGTCCCAGCCAAGGTCTTTGTTGAAGATGATGGCAGCGCCGAGACTACGAGCAGGGTTGATACCGGTTCCGGTGATGGGGATGGTGGCCAAGTGAACCAAGAACACAGCGAACCCAATTGGTAAAGGTGCCAGAATCTAGTTACGTATTCAACCAAACCACACAATTAGTTAGCTCCACCAGACTTGTGTACTTCTATTAATTAAGAGGAAGAAAGAGGTAGACGCTTACGGGGACGTGAGAGTCTCTGGCGCTACGTTTGGCATCGGTGGCTGAGAAAACGGTGTAAACAAGGATGAAGGTGCCGACAATTTCAGCACCAAGTCCGTCACCTTTTGTGTAACCTGGGGCAACAAAGTTGGCACCACCGTTCAATGCACCGTATCTGGTTTTTCCCTCGAAACCCTTCACCACTCCGGCGCCAGCGATAGCACCCAACACTTGCATCACTATGTAGAACAACGCTCTGGTCAACGACAATTTCCTTGCCAAGAACAGCCCAAAGGTAACCGCAGGGTTTATGTGACCACCTGCACCACAAACACAAACAAACAACGTTGTTTATCTTTAACAACTAAAAAAAAAGGATTTTTTTCCTGAGATGTTGAGAAAAAAAAAATGAACCTGAGATTCCGGCGGTGCAGTAAACGAGGGCGAAGATCATGCCACCGAAGGCCCAAGCGATTCCTTGAATACCAACGGATTGGCACTTGGTGGGAGACCTGAGGACGCCCATGACGGTTAAGATGGTGATGTAGAGAAACAGAAAAGTTGCTACAAACTCTGCTATCCCTGCTCTGTAGAAGGACCATGAAGTAAGCTCTGAGGGCTCAAAAAGCGGCGCTGGCGGTGGCTCCTGGTAGTCCTTGCCGTCGTCTTGGCTCTGCGCCGCCGTACCAATCGGTTGTCTCTCCGGGAACTTGTTCGCTCCCAACGACACATCCTGCTCCTTCCCCTCCATGTTTTTTTCTTCTCCCTGTTCTTGCCTCGGATTCCTGTGAGTTGTGAGTGCGTGAGTGTGATAGGGTAAGGAGGAAGGTGCGGATTTATAATCCTAATGAGTTAGAGTTAATAGAACTGAGGGTGAGGGTAGTGGGAGTGGGTCCCGCAAGCGTAATATGTTGAATTTTTTATTGTTTTGTTTGATAGAGACCAATGATTGATGGGGTTTGTCCTAGCTGGCGTGATTCCAACCACTCCTAGAAAGACCGACCATGTTCCGCGCAGCACTGGAACGTGGACGTGGATTACCGTGGTTTGAAATAACGGAACCTGGAAAAAAGTTAACAGAAGAAGGGTAAAACGTTTTGTTTTGACGGATACAGTTGCAGGGACCGAATTCTACGTGGTCCTTCGCTGCGCTTGCTCATGGGCGGTGCTGTTGTCGAGACTCGACAAATAATCACGTTGAACTCGCGCCTGCAAAAGACACGTGTCACCACCTCATGCATCGGCACGGTGCATTCGAGAATTTGAAACCAACACGCAAATACTCTGCCCCACTGTTAGTTCGCTGTTACTGCTGTCAGGTGTCTACAGTTTTTTTCTCTTTTTGTTTGAGTTTTTACTTTTTTAGGATTTGGCTCCATTGAACCACACGTAAACCCACACATCAAACAACCATGCAAGCAATTTTCAGATTTTTAATGTATAATTTAGTTATCTTCTCTCTTCAATTAATAAGTAATTAAAGTTTTAATTACTTATTAATTTTATATTTTTAGTTCGACACTAATTTGAAAAAAATAGTATTTAAAATGATTTGTTTATTTCAGACTATTTAAGACACCGAGTGAGTTGTACTTTAAGAAAGAAAATTTACTGTCTATTTTTACCTTTCAAATACAAAAACAATAAGGTAACTCAATTTAATATAATAAATTTAAGTTGAATATGAATTAAAGTTATTCTATATGTGCATTGATTATTGTGGAATAATAATTCTAAACCAAGAAAAAAGTACATGTAATAAATTAGAAGATGCCGTTGCTATTCGAAACAAATGTTTAATTGTTTGTGTTCGCAAATCCATGTCATCATTTCGATATTATGAAAAAACTATACGGTAGGGAGTTGCAGGAAATTTGAAATATTCATCAATGATTAGATGAACAGGGTTTTTCAGAAAACAAAAAGAATAGAGCGATAATGATGAACACAGAAGGTTTTTGTGTCCGTTAATTATTATATATATACAAACATTTCTTCCTTTTGATTTGTAAAACATGGTCGGCACATGGATGTCAGTGATTAACTTATCTCACGTCCATTATTAAATAATGTTAATTCTACATGGTTGAATTGAAGCAAGCATAATGAGCCCTTTAATATATTTTGTTTCTTTCTCGTGGATGAGACAATGATCATATATATAACTGTAGCTTTCATTTTTTTTTGTGGATAATAATAAAAATTGCAGCTTTTCCTCTGGTAATACGCAGAGATACAAAAGTCGTGAAGCAAAACCAGAATAAAGAATTTGAATATGGTTGGAGCGTTGTTGTTTATAAGTATTAGTTAGCTAATATATGCATTAGTTTAGTGGGTTGATTAGTGTGAGTGACTTGTAAGGATAAGATTAATAAAAGGAAGGGTTGTTGATGGTGTTGAGTTTTGAATTGTGAGGAAAAACATTGGAATCTTTTGGAAAATTTATGAGTTGGTCATTCTAATCTGGCAAAGGGCACAAGGTTTAGGGATGCATCAGCTCCAGGCAGAATTTGGGTGGCAGGGTCCTACACTCTTCTTTATATTTTTTGTCTTGTGGCTTCTAATTCAGAAACACACACACAAAATAGCTAGGCATTTTCTGAACCCCTTTTTGCAATTTGCATTATGCTTTCTGTTTGAGTGAGAGATCACAACTCCACTTTGATTGTTCACTTCCCTATAAAATTTCTGTTTTGTATGTCTCCTTTCTTTTCAGAAAATTTATATGTAGACAATGAAATATCTCTATCATTACAACAAATAAAGCATTGTTCATTCAAGAACAAAAAAATAAAATAATAAAAGTGACTTAAAAAATAAATAACACACTAAATGCCAGATAAAAATTACAATTTTGTTTTGTTGGAAGTCTTATATCAACTACATCGTATCAATTAGAGATAAAATTAATTTATATTATATTTATAAGAGTAAATCACACATTATGAATTGGTGTGTAAAATTGAGATAGACTTAAAATTTATTTTTTAATATAATATCAAGATATTGAATAATAGAGTTTATCCTAGTAAAGTTTAGGATATTGATATTTTGATATCATTTTTTTTTTATTATCATTTGACACTATCTTTCATTATTATTTACTTTATATTTTTTGTCTAAAAGTATAAAAGTTATTTTTTGTTAAGAATATTTTATCTAGTTAAAAATAGTAGTCGAATGATATCAAATAACTTTTTTTTAAAAATTTATTGTTTATTAAAGACCTAATTATTTCATCGGCTATTAAGAGGAGTGGACTGAAAGACAAACATCAACACATAAAACTGATAAACACATCTCTTAAAAGGTAAAAGTTCTTAGTTGTTTATAGAGTGAAAAATGAAAATTGAGGAAATCAATATGATAGAATTTGATTAGTTGTCCAATTTATCAATATCTCAAAATTCATTAAGCACAGGAACATGGATGGAGAAACAGTTGAATTGAACCAATTTTTAATCAATTAAAACAGCTGTGCGTACTATAATTAGGTGATTTTAGATTATTTTAATTATATAAAGTTTGATACCAGGTTACATGGCAATGTAAGAGCACGTATTTTACTTGTATCTTAAGAGGTACAAGTACAGTCTTTTCTTAATGTTACATATAAATTGTCTATATTTAAATGTTTGTACAACAATATAAAATATTATACAAACATAATTTGTGGTCCTTAATTATAACTATTATATTAGTTTATGTGATACCTAACACTTGTTCGATTATAATAAAAAAATAGCAAGCCGTGAATTAATATAATTATGAATTTAATAGTAATTACAACTTTCAATTTTCTCTGACCCCAGCAGGGGAAAAACCAAAACCTGGCACCTATCGTGGCTAGGTATATAAATATATAATAATAGGAAGATTTACCATAATATATATTTTAAATTTGAAAGCTTGGAAACTTCTAGTATAAAGTGGTTCTTGTGTCACTGTTTTGACAATAATTTATTGTTCTCGAAATGATGGCTTTCTGTGGTCACCATTAGCAGTCCTTTTCATGTTAAGAGAAACAGACTATATATTTGAATAAATGTGTGGATAAAACTTTACAAAGTGGGTGATTATTTCTCTCTTGCGATGCATTGTTTTTCTTTGTTAATATTATTCTTATCCTCAAAGTACAGCCACTAATGACACTATACCATATGTTAAATTATATAATAAATTAATCATTCGAGACCGTCTGCGAAATTTGGGCCACAGGTTTGTGTTGATAAGCCACAGACTCGTATGTCATGCCATAATTTTTAATATGCTTAATGAACTAATTTGCATTTCAAGTTTGCAAAATTTCTTCACGAATTTGGCTCCAGATAAAGAAAAAAATTAATGGTTCTTTCTTGTTAATTACACTTTTGTTCAGGTCTATCTATTTGGAGGGGAAGGATTAGGCTCATTAATAGTGCCATAATTAATTGTTTCAATCACTATACCTTTAAGTGAAAGCAAAAGGAAAAGAATTTCCTTGCAGTCGTCAGCATATTTTTATATATTATTATTATTTTCTTGTTACTTCAGGAATAGATATGCTGCATTTCGCGTTGAACATTATTTTCAGTCAGTCATGTGTTAGGTTTACAGATGAATTTTTATCGGGGAGAGCAAACATCAATGAGATTTGAGTCTAATTACATAAGATATTGATGTCACTTTCGACCCAAAACTTGACGGTTATGAGTTTATGGATCTTTATTTTTATATAGTATTGTACTTTATCATTTTTAGACAATATGAGACTTAGACCTTAATCATCTCTCCCTCAAGGATAAGTTCCTTCAATCACATTGGTACACCTCTCTCTAGCGAAAACATTTTCAATCATAAGTATTCCTTTTCTGCCATTTTCTATACCACTGTTCTTCTTAACGAGACAACTTTTCTGTACACTCGTACTTAGATTCCTAACACCATTATCATTTACCTTTTAATTAAGGAGTTACTCTTTTGCTTTTAAAACTTATTTATTGGAGAATTTGGGAAAGGGATATATTTTAGAAAAAGAAAATAGCATCAAAAGGTGTAAAAATTTTCTATTTATCTAATTGAAATATCAAAGTTACAAAATTAGGGTGAGGATGGAGAGAACACTATGTCATCAGTGTTTCTTAATGTATTAATGCTAAAAAGCTAAAGTCTCCTATGGAAAATCAACTAGTACAATGATAACTGACAGAGAAAAATACTAGATATTCATGAAGACACTTTTATGGTACAAACAAATAATAAATATATTCAAAAGGCAATCACTAAACTTCAGCTTTTATTTGTTTTGTTTATCATTTTAGAGTTATAATATTTCACACGTAACGTATGTGATATAAAAGAAAGTTAAGGATGATATATTTTTATTCATTATTAATATAATCGATGTTATTATCCACATTAATGTGTATACTTATCTTAAAGAATTAAAAAATTCCAAGACGTTGGTTTTCGAAAGTTCTTAACAAAACATGAAATATAATGATAGGTGATAGAAAAATGTGGGATGGCTATTGGAAATTACACAACAGACAACTATTTTTAATATTTAATAATTTTAATTAAATTATCCTTTAATAATTTAATAATCAATCTTCATGTTAAGATGAGTTGAACAACTATATTTAGAAATGACAATGGATCGAGTCGAGTATGGATAGTGCCTACCAGCAATTCAACTTGTCAAAAAAAAATTCGCCCTTTACCCACCCATCGTGTATCTGCTTAAAAAATATCCGTGGATATTTTTAAAATTCGCGGGTACCCGTGGATACCCGATATCCGCAAATATTTTAAAAAAAATATTTTATAAATTTTTTAATATAAAATTATAAAAAAATATAAATTAAATTAAACTATAATTATAATTAAATTTGACGTAATAAAATATACATTTAATTTTAATTAAATTGAACTTAATAAAATATAAATTAAATTTTAATTTTAATTTTTTGTGGGTAACGGATACCCGCGGATACAGATAGTATGATACCCGTACCCGACCTGTTTATAAGCGGATATTAAAATATCCGCTATCCGTTACCCGCAGATAAAAAATATTCGTGGGTATCCGTCATAAATTTTATCTACAGATATCGACGGACGCGAATATTTTTGCCATCCCTAACTTCACTTTTTGCTTCAAGTTACAAAAAAATATTTGTTAGGTTTTTGGTTCGGACCTCACACCTCAGACCTCTTAACATATTATTCTCCTATTAGGCTTTAGGTTTAAGGCCCAATATGAAATCATACTGTTTTCCTAAATAAACAAAAGGCTTTTACTTCCTGCATCCCCGACAATATCTTAGCACACGCTCACAATTTCTTTGGACACTCCCACAATTGTTAAAACGATTATTTTACTTATGAAAAAGTGACTTCCAGAATATATATTCTAGAAACTTTCTCAAATAGGCTTTTCAAAATTTATAAAATAAAATTATTGGAACGAAATTTTTGAAAGAGAAATTCTGAAATCAGATTTTCAAAACAGAATTTCTGGAATAAAACGAAATAATAGAAAACGATTATTGGAACAGGAATTTTGAAATATCTTTGGAAACAAGTTTTTTGAAACACTCTTACAACATGAAAATTGTATAATTAAATATCTTTGACAAAATATTGAAAATAAATTGAAACAGTCCTAAAAGTTAGGCTGAAACGGGCCGGTTTGGCCTGGCTGCACGCATTCCTTGCGGCGGTGACGAGAGGGAGCTATTGCGGTTCTGCGCGATCTCGACCGTTAAATGAGAAGATAAAGCTTCTCCTCTGTTGCTGCGTCGCCTTCACTCTTTTCACCTTCTCCACAAACGCATCTTCCTTCATCCTATGGAACCACCAAACACCTCTTCCCCCTCGCTTCTCCGATTCCAGGTTCTCATTCATTTCTTCCTTTCTCTCTTCTGCACTTAATTAACTTAATCCCCCCCAAAAAAAATCCAATTTCTTAATGCGGATAATTCCAAAAAGTTAAATTGAATGATTAAGATCGCTTGGTTTCGGCAAAGTATTATTTTTTCGAAGTATTTTTTTTTTTCGCATTTCAGGGATTTCTATATACGTGTTGGCTTCTCATATTCCGTTTTTATTGAAAAAAAAAAGTAAAAGAGAAAGGGATATATGCGGGTCTATGGATTTTGTTTGCTAGGTTAATTATGGAAATAGCGTAGAAGGTTGAAGAAATCGTCGTTTTGGATGCAAGCTATTTAAATGATCGGTGTTGTTCTGAAGGAAATTTTGCAATATTAGAAGGATGAATTCACTGTTACTATCACCATAGTTTACACTTTATTCGTTGCCCGTGTTTTGTTGTCAAGTGATAAAAGATTAGATATGCAGTGGAATTTGGGTTAATAACCATGTACTTATGGTTTATATTAGGAGGTTCATCACCCTTTTATGAGTTTTTCTAACTCACCAGACAATATTCAATTGAAAATCGAGTGAATGTAATAGGACCTAGGGTTTTTGGCCTGGGATTTTTGTTTTCATACTAAATTTTGTTTTCTTAAAGACTAATTATCGTTTAATATATTGGAGTCTTTTGGAAAATTTATTTGTTGGTCATTCTACTCTGCCTAAAGGCACGACGCATCACCTCCTGCAAATTTTGGTTGGAGCGGTCCTACACTTTTCTTGGCTTTTTTTCATTTCAATATTATGACATTTTTTCAATTTCGTCCCATTTTTTTAAAAATAAATCAATATAGTCTCTTAGATACTGATAACAATATTACAATAATGATATATGCTAAGAATAATAATCACTCAAAATTGACTTGTTCTAAGTATTTGTGTATTTTGAATCATATGCTCTTTTTATATTTATATAATCTGCCTCATTAATGTTCCGAGAAATCTGAATAATTCTCAAAACCAAACCTTATTTAAAAAGTGTCCTTATAAACAATTATTGCTTTTCTTAACTAAATTAGTTCATTATTTTGATATAAATGCTATAATTTCATTATTGTTTATACAGTATTTGTGTGATCTCCCATGTGATCAAGTATGCTAGTCGGAAAATAGATATATAAAACTAGGTAAAGGTTAGAAATGGGTCTAACACGACATAGCTCCCATAGTTATAATTCTTCATACTATAAGGATAGATAAAGATTGGAAGCGGAACATTTGTCTTCAAGTTGATCGGATATCTTTATTATAATAATTGAGTGACATTCTGAATAATTAATAAGATATTTGTAATTAAACAACTTTCCATAAAACTAGATAAATACTTGTCATTACATCGAACAAGTGATTATATTGCGATCGAACAACCTTTCACAAATCTGAGCTGATAGACTTAGGTCATTAAGCGACAAGACTTACTTTAAAGTTGGTAGGTCGAAATCATATATATCGCCATGCATCCTCTCAAGTCTTAAACGAATCATTGATTTCTTTCCTATTATGGCTCGATGAGAGAGCTCTCACAGTGGCTCAGAGAGAACTCTTACAATGGCTAGTTGTCTCATTAAAACCTATATTCCAAGTTCTTATAACCGTTCCTCCATGATAACTCTTAGGTATTGCTCCCAAGTAAAAATTAGGGAGACACAAAATGTATGCATAAAAAATATGCACATAACATTAATTATAAAAATAATTTATTATCATCTTTTATTAACCAATCTTGTAGCACAAAGGAATTGAAATTGAAATTTATAATTTTGTTATCACCTAATGTTGGAGTAGGATTTTCTTGAGAAAAAGGGGTATGGGAAAGGTTTCACTAGACACCCCGATGGAAGTCAAAGTGTTATAGTTAAGAAGTATGGAGACTCTAAGTTAGAGCATTCTAAGTGTCTATGTCTTATCATATCCACCCTCTTTACATTCATATAAACCTATCCCATTAATATTCAGGATTAATCTTAATAGTCCTTAAAAGCTGACTTTATGCATAAAATATCCTTTTAACTTTTGTAATGTAAGACTTGTAACTTTTGTTCTACAACTTCTTACAAAATTAATTTAAAAGAATGAATAAGTATAAACTATTTGGTCAACTTAGACTAAATCAACACTGTGTCCAATTATACTTATTAAAAGAATATGGAAGTAAATAACAAAGTATAGTCACCATCAGGGGCGACGATAACTAGATGTTTAACTGGGTATAACTTGTTTCTTTGATACCAAGATCAATTATTCACTAGTCTCAAATTGTCAATTGATCATTTGACTGCAGTTGAGTTCCTAGTAGTTTCTGATCCCTTAAAGATTCACTTATTAATGGATATTGTACTTTATTTAGTTTCGTTTATTATGACCCTTCAACATTAACTCTCCTTTTCTTGTTTTAGAGACTCAGGTGTTGGATTTTGTTGACCATGGTCAAAAGTTAAGATCTTTATTTTGAGAATAGCAACTATTCAACTATTGGGGTACTGAATTTCATCAAAATGAGGAGGCGTCAAGTTTTGAAGCATTCAATTGCTCTTGTGAGCTTGTTGGTATGTGTATGCTGTTTTTTTATCGTGACCATGACATTTCTCAAGCTTCCGGATGCCCCAACAAAGGAAAGTGCAATGGGGTTTTACCCAATAACGAGATCCAGAAAAGTTTCCCTTCAAGATGGCAACTTGGGCAAGTTTGGAGAAATGATGATTGACATGTTGCCGCAAGATCTTGCTTTTACCATGTTTGTTCCGTCCGAGGAAGCGTTTAAGCGAGATCTGCGTCTGTCGGTGAACGATGCTTTGAAATCGGACAGGTTTAATGATACTTTTGCGATTTTGACTCGTATTTTGGGATTTTCAACTGTCCCTCGAGCACTTTCTTCCTCTAATGTGAAATGGGGTGAGCTTGTGAACTATGATTCGTTATCTGGATTTCCATTGTACATTTCAAAAGACATCGATGGAATGCTTGTTGTTAACAGGATTCGATCAGAAATAGTAGATGTTAGAAAAAAAGAGATTGTTGTGCATCTCATGGATGGGATTATTATGGATGCTGAATTTGAGCAATCGGTTCTATCTGACAATGATTCAGATGAGGATTGAATGCTTATTCAGTAACTGTTGGAAATAACAGTGTCCCTCCTGGAACTCCAAGAATCACAACCTTCGCTGAACTTGGTGCATTACCAACATCAATTATGAGGATCAATACACTCTAAAAGGATTATTAGCGACGTGAAGGATACAGATCTGCTGCACAAAGACCTTCTGGCTTTTCTTTGTGCCATTCTTCATTCAGATAAACTGTCAGTGCCTTTTTTCCTTCAGAATAAACTGTCTTTTCCCAATGTCGATTTGGTTTGCAGCGAATCACTTCCAACTCATTTTGACTTGGCTTTGCAGATTTTGATTTCTTTATTCTTCTTTTCAAATACCATGATCAATAGTTTGAAGGAAGATTCCACCATATGCGATTCCACCATATGTATAATATTTTTTGAAGGAAGATTTGTAATAGTTAGCTAGATGTTTGGATTCATTATTTTATAAAAAAAAGTTTGTATTTAGGTCTTTTTTATTTTATAAAACAAATAGGCTTTTAAGTTAAAAAGATATTTTAGAAAGTGAGTGTTGGATTGGTTTGTGTCAGTAAAAGGAATGGATCCTCACCATTTGCTAGATAGTATACACCCTCTCAAGTTCCCAATTTTCTTATTTGTTTTTGACTTTTCGGCTTCCATAGTTATTTGGTGGATCTTAATCACAAAGTAATATGGAAATGTGCTAGTTTGGTAGAATGGTAATAAGCATTGGATGTTTAGTTAAGCAAAAAGTGGGGGAATTGAGTATATTATTGTATTGGGTGAAAATAATCCTGTACTGATTTATCCCTTAGATTTTGAAGCAAAAAGTGACATTCTTCAGTCATTAATGTGATCAAAGTCAAAGTTACGAATGGTTTAAAGCTTAAGAACGAATATCAGTCTGTTTCAATCCATATGACTTACAAAACTTCCAGCAAAAACCAGAATGAAAACATCAAAATGAAATTGACCCAAGAAAAGCTTGGAGAAACTAGAAACTTTGCCTTATCTAATAAACTCCAGAACAAGCAATTGATAATTATATTCTTGTACTTGTAGTTTAGTCCAAAAGATAAAATCCAGTGGGTCTGTGTGATTGAAAATCAAAGCCATGAATAACCATAAATGGATACGTGGCAAACCATAACCAGTGAACATTTTGTACAAGTATACACAATTCAGATATCATGCTGGACACTTGTTCATCAAGACCAATGCCAGCCAATTTCTAAAACATCTCTAACCCATTTAGGTACTGATTTGATGCCACTATATAAAGCTTCAGTGGAAAAATGACACCGTGAACATAAGAAAGAATATGTTCTTACACATACAACAAAATATTTTTCTTGGTGCAGCTTAATAATTGAAAATGCAAAAGCTTCGTCAATAGAAGGTAAAGCGTAATCATGCTTAAAGATGGAAGTTAAAAGTCATCTCTTTCAAGGTGAGTGTTTCTTGCAGTAGCCTTAATGCTATAGGTATAGTCTCTATGCTTCTGAATCTCTTTATACTGTGAATTTTGGAGCTAAAAGCTTTCCAACATGATATTCACTCTCTTTACACTTCTTTTGTTTTATCTGTTTCAAATTAATTCCTTAAATGTAGAAAAGCTATTTGGAGATTTATATATGTAGCAAATAAGAAAACCTCCTGACCTTGACTTCTATATTTGTGAAGTTGCTGTCTCGTACAATAAATGTATAAAGTGTTAAAAATTAATATAGGCACTGCCTGTATTTGTAATTGTTGATATCAACCCTCTGTCTCATTAGGAAAAATAATTAAAAAATAGATTTTTTAAAGTGTGATTAGAAAGGAAATATAAAAATAGTAATAATAAATAACTTAATGTTTTTGAATTCTAGATTATATATTTTGAAATATTTTTGAGTTATATATTCTGAAATTCGGTCGTGTTGCCCAAATTGGCCGTATTCAACTGAGTCGGTCACGATCGAAGTTCGGTCGAATTTAATAGAGTTGGCTCCAGTCAAAATTCGGTCGTGTTGGCCTCATCCAAAATTTGATCGAGTTGGTCCTGGCCCGAATTTGGTCGTATTTGGCAGAGTCGACCACGATCGAAATATTGTCATATTTAGCTGAGTCGGTCCTAACCTAAATTTGGTCAAATTCAGCCGAGTTCATCATAACCAAAATTTGGTCAAGTCGGCACTTGCCCAAATTTAGCCGTATTCGGTCGACTAAGTCCCGAACGAAATTTGACTATATTCAAATTAGTCTGTTGTAATAGAAAATTGGCCATATTCAGTCAAGTTGGTCCCGACCGGCAAATTTAGTGGAGTCAACCATGACCAAAATTTGATTGATCAGGCCCTGATCCAAATGTGGTCATATTTGGCCAAGTCGGCTCTTAACAAAATTTGGTCGTATTGGACAAAATCGGCCCTGGCCAAAATTTAATCGAATCGAGTCAAGTCGATCTCGACTGAAATTTTGTCGAGTCGACCTTAGCCCAAATTTGGTCACGTTGTCCCCGACCGAAATTCGTTCGAAAGTCATCCAAGTTCATCACATGCTCAAATTTGGCTTCGTTGGCCTCGACAAAAAATCTGCCAAATTCTATGGTGTCAGCTCTATCGAAAATCTAATCCACATCCATTTCGGATCCAAATAATGGATGTGGATCAAAATTTGTGTCCATAGGGATGACACCAAAGAATTTGACAGATTTGGCCGAATACTTCCAAATTTTTTCAGGACCAACCGAGTCAAATCTCGATCGGGAACGACTTGACAGAATTTGCCCTAATTCGGCCAAGTTTTGTATAGGGTCACGCCAACTCAATCAAATACGACTACATTTGGGCTAGTTGGTCTCAACTTTTCAAAATGGATAATCCAAAATATCCAATTCAAATTTTTAGTTTATATTTTTGGTTAGGTTAGGCTAAAAGTTGAGACAGACGAGTCCAAATTTAGTCGTATTTGATTGAGTTGGTGTGACCCTATACAAAATTTGGCCGAATTCTGTCAAGTCGGTCTTGATCGAAGTTGGGCCCAGCTGGTGCTGGACAAAATTTGGAAGTATTCGGTTGAGTTCACCCCGACCAAATTTGACTGCATTGGGCTAAATTCGACCTAGATAAAATTTGACCGTATTCGACCAAGACAACCGCTACCAAAATTTGGCTGTATTAAGCCTAGTTAGCTCCAGTCTAAATTTGGTCGAATTCAATCGAGTTGGCCCTGGTTGAGAATTGGCCGGGTCGACCCTGACCTAAATTTGATCGTATTTGGCTGAGACGACCTAGGGTGAAATTTGGTTGTATTCAAATGAGTCGGTCACGATCGAAATTTGGCCGTATTCAACTGAGTCGGTCACGACCGAAGTTCGGTCGAATTTAATAGAGTCGACTCCAGTCAAAATTTGGTCGTGTTGGCCTCACCCAAAATTAGACCGAGTTTGTCGTGGCCTGAATTTGGTCGTATTTGGCAGAGTCGATCAAGATCGAAATTTGGTCATATTTAGGCGAGTCGGTTCTAACCTAAATTTGGCAAAATTCAGCCGGGCTGAGACGACCTAGGGTGAAATTTGGTCGTATTCAAATGAGTCGGTCATGATCGAAATTTGGCCGTATTCAACTGAGTCGGTCACGACCGAAGTTCGGTCGAATTTAATAGAGTCGGCTCCAGTCAAAATTTGGTCGTGTTGGCCTCACCCAAAATTAGACCGAGTTTGTCGTGGCCTGAATTTGGTCGTATTTGGCAGAGTCGATCAAGATCAAAATTTGGTCATATTTAGGCGAGTCGGTTCTAACCTAAATTTGGCAAAATTCAGCCGAGTTCATCATGACCAAAATTTGGTCAAGTCGGCACTTGCCGAAATTTAGCTGTATTCGATCGTCTAAGTCCCGAACGAAATTTGACTATATTCAACATAGTCGGTTGTAATAGAAAATTGGCCATATTCAGTCAAGTCGGTCCCGATCGGCAAATTTAGTGGAGTCAACCCTGACCAAAATTTGACTGATCAGGCCCTGATCCAAATGTGGTCATATTTGGCCAAGTCGGCTCTTAACAAAATTTGGTCGTATTGGGCAAAATCGTCCTTGGCCAAAATTTAATCGAATCGAGTCAAGTCGATCTCGACTGAAATTTTGTCGAGTCGACCTTAGCCCAAATTTGGTCACGTTGTCCCCAACCGAAATTCGTTCGAAAGTCATCCAAGTTCATCTCATGCTCAAATTTGACCTCGTTGACTTCGACAAAAAATATGCCAAATTCTACGGTGTCAGCTCATCGAAAATCTAATCCACATCCATTTTGGATCTAAATATTGGATGTGGATCGAAATTTGTGTCCATAAGGATGACACCAAAGAATTTGACAGATTTGGCCGAATACTTCCCAATTTTTTCAGGACCAACCGAGTCAAATCTCGATCGGGACCGACTTGACAGAATTTGTCCTAATTCGGCCAAGTTTTGTATAGGGTCACGCCAACTCAATCAAATACGACTAAATTTGGGCTAGTTGGTCTCAACTTTTCAAAATGGATAATCCAAAATATCCAATTCAAATTTTCAATTTATATTTTTGATTCGGTTAGGCTAAAAGTTGAGACAGACGAGTCCAAATTTAGTCGTATTTGATTGAGTTGGTGTGACCCTATACAAAATTTGGTCGAATTCTGTCAAGTTGGTCTCTATCGAAATTGGGCCCAGCTGGTTCTGGACAAACTTTGGAAGTATTCAGTTGAGTTCACCCCGACCTAAATTTGACTGCATTGGGCTAAGACACCTAGACAAAATTTGACCGTATTTGGCCAAGACAACCGCGACCAAAATTTAGTTGTATTAAGCCTAGATGGCTCTAGTCAAAATTTGGTCGAATTCAATCGAGTTGGCCCCGATTGAGAATTAGCCGAGTCGGCCCTAACCCAAATTTGGTCGTATTATGTTGAGACGACCTAGGGTGAAATTTGGCCGTATTCAAATGACTCGATCACGATCGAAATTTGGCCGTATTAAACTGAGTCGGCCACGACCGAAATTTGGCCGAATTTAATCGAGTCGGCTCCAGTCAAAATTCGGTCGTGTTGGCCTCATCCAAAATTTGACCGAGTTGGTCCTGGCCTGAATTTGGTCGTATTTGGCAGAGTCGATCGCGATCGAAATTTGGTCATATTTAGGCGAGTCGGTCCCAACCTAAATTTGGCCAAATTCAGTCGAGTTCACCATGACCAAAATTTGGTCAAGTCGGCACTTGCCCAAATTTAGCCGTATTCGTTCGATTAGTCCCGAACGAAATTTGACTATATTTAACTTAGTTGGTTGTGATCAAAAATTGACCATATTCAGTCAAGTCGGTCCTGACCGACAAATTTAGTGGAGTCAATCCAAATGTTGTCATATTTGGCCAAGTCGGCTCTGTCCAAAATTTGGTCGTATTGGACAAAATCGGCCCTGACCGAAATTTAGTCGAATCAAGTCAAGTCGACCTCGACTGAAATTTTGTCAAGTCGACCTTATTACAAATTTGGTCACATTATCCCCGACCAAAATTTGTTCGAAAGTCATCGAAGTTCATCCCATGCTCAAATTTGGCCATGTTGGCCTCGACAAAAAATCTGCCAAATTTTATGGTGTTAGCTCTATCAAAAATCTAATCCACATCCATTTCGGATCCAAATAATGGATGTGGATCGAAATTTGTGTCCATAGGGATGACACCAAAGAATTTGACAGATTTGGTTGAATACTTCCAAATTTTTTCAGGACCAACCGAGTCAAATCTCGATCGGGACCGACTTGACAGAATTTGCCCTAATTCAGCCAAGTTTTGTATAGGGTCACGCCAACTCAATCAAAAATGACTAAATTTGGTCTTGTCGGTCTCAACTTTTCAAAATGGATATTCCAAAATATCCAATCCAAATTTTCAGTTTATATTTTTGGTTAGGTTGGGCTAAAAGTTGAGATAGACGAGTCCATATTGAGTCGTATTTGATTGAGTTGACGTGACCCTATACAAAATTAAGCTGAATTCTGTCAAGTCGGTCTCGATCGAAATTGGGCCCAGCTGGTCCTGAACAAACTTTGGAAGTATTCGGTTGAATTCACCCCTACCCAAATTTGACTGCATTGGGCTAAGTCGACCTAGACAAAATTTGACCGTATTCGGCCAAGACAACCGCAACCAAAATTTTGTTGTATTAAGCCTAGATGGCTCTAGTCAAAATTTGGTCCAATTCAATCGAGTTGGCCCCGATTGAGAATTGACCGAATTTAATTGAGTCGACTCCAGTCAAAATTCAGTCGTGTTGGCCTCATCCAAAATTAGACCGAGTTTGTCGTGGCCTGAATTTGGCCGTATTTGGCAGAGTCGATCACGATCGAAATTTGGTCATCTTTAGGCAAGTCGTTCCTAACCTAAATTTGACCAAATTCAGCCAAGTTCATCATGACCACAATTTGGTCAAGTCAGCACTTGCCCAAATTTAGCCGTATTCGGTCGACTAAGTCCCAAACGAAATTTGACTATATTCAACTTAGTCGATTGTGATTGAAAATTGGTCATATTCAGTCAACTTGGTTCCGACCGACGAATTTAGTGGAGTCAACCCTGACCAAAATTTGACTGATGAGGCCCTGATCCAAATGTGGCCATATTTGGCCAAGTCGACTCTGGCCAAAATTTGGTCGTATTAGGCAAAATCGTCCCTGGCCGAAATTTAGTCAAATCCAGTCAAGTCGATCTCGACTGAAATTTTGTCAAGTTGATCTCGACTGAAATTTTGTCAAGTCGACCTTAGCCCAAATATGGTCACGTTGTCCCCGACCGAAATTCGTTTGAAAGTCATCTAAGTTCATCCCAAGTTCAAACAAATCCTTTTCCAAAAGCATTGTTGTTTATAAAAAGGATATCCAATTAATATGGGAGATAGTTGTAGACAATATAAAGAAGTACATAAGTAATTCTCCAAATTGCCGAGTAAGAAAATTGGAACAATTCCTGATACAGAAACAAGCAAGGAAAACAACCAACCCAAAACCCAGAGAAAATAGTAGATACACATAAAACCAAGGGAAAGAACCAGTCACTCATAGCAAGCTTGATTAGAAAATCATGCAGTTTAATAATTCAAAAATCAAGGGAGGTTTAAATTCTATTAATCATCAAGTCAATGATCAACTACTGCATTTACATAGAAACACGATGACTGATATATGTACCTTCCTACATCCACATTCCAAATCGACCACATACGAATATCAGTGAATAGAAACGTAACAAAAATAGAGAGACTACAACCATTCCAAACACAATCATGTACCTTCCTACTATTATTCAACAAATGAGAGTGACTACGGTCATTCTAAACAATAATATACCGCCATTGCCTCCACAACCCAACAGACATCCATTGCAAGTCTTCACTGCCAAACGAGTTAAAGGCAAACTATACAAATTAGAAAGCCTCTCATACCCATACAGTGCCTGTTTACAAGAACTTCCACTCTGCGAATAAAATAATGAATGAAAAGATAATAGAACCAAAAGTTTCTCTGGATATCCATCACCTGCTACCAAAACCTGTCCCCCACATACCAATTAGCAAAGTAACATGCTTTTTCAGATTCAACAGAATTAGTAAGGGACTACGAAAGAGAAATATAGCCAACAAAACATAGCATCTGCCTCCATATCCTGTCACAAATAGTGAGACCCCACAAAAGTAAATAGGGTGTGATGTTGGGTACCGAAGAGTGCTTCAAAATCAGAAAAGCAGTCGTACAAACAAAAACTCAGGCTCGAGGACATGCTTACAAAGAAAGAGCACAAACACCAAAATTTGATACATAATAATCATCAAATACTTCACAAGGTATGCTACCCCACACATTGCTTGTCTTCCTAGAAGATGGAACTATAGAACGACATAAGAAAATAATGAATGCAAAGAACACCGACATAAGAAAATAATGAACTATAGAACGACATATCCCACTCCACAAGTTTATATCAAGAACACCGACAAAGAAAATAATGAATGCAAAGATAATGAGACCTAAGGTTTAACCCCATCTTCATCCACTATTTCCCTGAAAAACCCATGAATTCAAGAAAAATAAAATCAATATGGATGGAAGATGCAGGACCTAGAGATTAAGATGGATAAACAAAATGAAGAATTAAGAAACCAATGGTAAAATGCCCATTATAACATTTATCGAAGAAAAAGGTTTTCCAACTCAACTGAAATAAACAAATTCTCCAAAACTCCATTATCACTATTGTAAGAAACACATCATTACCAGCCCAATTCAAACAAATACAGAGGTCTTGAAAAATTATTAAGAGTCCAAGATCTCAATAATTACAAGAAGTTATACAGAGAAGGCGTCAAAATTGAGTAAAACTTTTCAAAGCAAGAAGAAAACCATACCATCAAACCAGAGAGTAAATTCCAACCGCACTTGTCCCAAATGCTCATCCTAAGTGCCTCTTTTGAACCATAAACCATCAATAGAAGCATGATGATATCAAACAAAACAAGTCCACCCATTAAGAAAATAAATCAGAATACACATCCGTGAACTGGTAAATAAAACATTGAGATACAAAGATCAAAGCCAGATACCAATATCACAGAATTTCCACCCTCCATTTGCACACCCTGCACCCCCTTCAATTCTTAGTTTCCCTGCAAAGCTCGTGAATTCAAGAAAACTAAAACCAATCTGGGAAGAAGTTGAAGGACCTAGAAGATAAGATGAATAAACAAATACAATAATTGAAAAACCAATGGAGAAGTCTCGTAACAGTCTGGATGATTCACCGATTAAGTATTGCCCTTCCATAGACAATCACCATCACTGAAAAATGTACCTTCTTACAAACAATGAGAGAGACTACCTTCAGCACGTAAGAAAAATAGTAAATGGAAACTCAATAAAACATAAAACATTCTTGTAAGAAAAATAATATACACCTGCCTCCACGATCTAATGATAATTCTTGCGATAAAACAACTGATAGTCTCTCTTGGCCCATCGATTGATAGTTAAACACCATATAATTCAATCCGACACTATTCAATCCGACAAAAGCACATCGATTGATAGTTAAGCACCATATAATTCAATCCAACAAAAAGCACACCATATAGTTCAATCCGAAAGTCCACATCGATCAATCTTTAAACACCATATAATTCAAACCAACAAAAGTACATTTATCGATCCTTAAACACCGTATAATTCAATCCCGCAAGCACACCATACAGTTCAAAATCATCGATCGTGTTAAAATTTAAATTGATTCTGTGCAACACAAGAAATAAATCTTTCTGGTCGCACAGAGTTTTCCCAATAACTGTATTACTCGAAACCCTCGAATCCAGACATCTGAAAGAACAAAATTTTGGGTCTTCTCAAGATTTTTTCAACGTCTATAAACAGTATCAGGGATCTTTGACGTTACTAGTTTTTAAATATCTTTGACCGTTACTAGTTTTTAAATATCTTTGACGTTAGTAGTTTTTAAATATTTTTCACGTTACTTACTAGTTTTTAAATATTTTTCACGTTACTAGTTTTATTATATAATTTTATTATATTATTTTATTATTTTATTATAATAAGACTCCTGTGTGAGTCTTATTTATGATTTTTTGTCATTATTTCAGATTTTACAGTAATATAGTTATGTTTAATCTTATTTTAATTTTCTAAATTTTTTTTCTTAAGTTTTCTTACATAATTAACTTAAAGATATTTGACTCATTTAATTTTCATAACTGAAAATTGATTCAATTTGAAATAACATCATATCACCGATGGAGATGGATTATTCCGTATAAATTTTAAATTTGATTATAAGTTTAAATATTTATTGGTTATAAATTTTAAAAATATTTATCCCATTGTAAGAAAATAATTCATTTTTTATTTATGGCAGATAGAATGAAGTTTTGTTACTTGATGATTTAACTAACAATTTAGTAAATTATTCAAGCGAAGATGTAAATGTTTTTATTTAATAAGTTATTTGAAAATATAATTTTCTTCAACTTTATTTCGATTTTCAATCAAATGAATCACTGATCATCCACATGACTATTTTTAATATTAAAATTAATTAAAATCTAATCTCAAAGATTTTGAGAATATCTAATCTTTTAAGTCATAATTTATAATATTTTTAAGTCAGTTTTACAGGTTTAGCCATGGTACTAGAATGGTTATTATTAGACTACACCCATGATGTCTCATTTTAGTTAAATATTTTCCATTTCAGATAAATGTACACATCCTGAAGATTCAATACCTTAAAATGAGGTTTCATTAGTCATTTAATTCTTACATTTATTGTTTTTATTTAGTTTAATTCTATTTATTTCAATTAAGTTCCATTCTTTGTTAAATCTTAAATCTATTCAGTACAGTCCATGTTTAATAATAGCATATAAACAAATAAAGGTAAATATGGGCTTATCACAAATAAACAAGTTGAAATGACCTAAGAAAAACTGGAAAAAACAAAGACCAAACGCACGTCAAGTCTGAAACTAAGCAATAAATATTTTACAACCCTAGAAATTTATAGGAAAAAAAAACGTGAAATAGAATCAGTACTAGTATATTGCAAACATATAAAGTCAAAAATTATGCTATCATACCATGAAATGAATGCAGGGAATCAACATGTGCAGTAGAATGCATGAAATGAGAAAAACACTCACTCAAAATAAGCAGTTGAAAGACCATACAAATACGGCAAAGACAAGGAAATGCAGAATACAAGACCAAGAAAAAAAGAAGCGCACCTGGAGAAAAATGACAGCAAGGAAAGGGCGGGGAAGAAGATGAAAGGAGCAAAAATCTAAAGAGGATTGCGAAAAAACAGAGAAGCGAAGAAGAAACATTTTAGAGAATATTTGAAGATGAGAGATAATAATAACCAAAGTTGAATCTCAACCGTTCAGAAAGCGCAAAGCGTGGATGCAGGACGCGTGTCATGAAGCTGTACGCTGAGGAAAATTGTCACAATGAGCCTAGGAGATGTTACAGAAGACAACGATACTTTAATAATTAATTTTGAATTTCAAAATATTATAAAAATAAAAATAAAAATATAACAAAGACAAAAGTAAAAATTTCAATTCTAAGTTTTTGAATTTAAAAGTAGTCACACAAATTATACAACAAAATTATCATATTATCATAATCATAATATACAACAAACGTACTAAACAAGGGTTTAAAAAGATTCTGACTAACAGACTACAGACGTTACACAAAATGATTGATCAAACCCAGAACAAGGAAGGACTTACGAGGTTTAATAAAGAAAGCAGTTAAAAAAATGTTTTCCAGGAAAAGAATTAGAGTGCTTCGGTTCAAATTAGAAAATAGAAAAGAATTCCAGACAGTGTAAAAATGAAAACATATCTGTGACACCCTAAGCATCTATTACAAATCACAAACAAAAAAATAATTTTAAAAAAATTGAATAAAAAATAAATCAGAGTCCATAAGAAAAGAACTATTGCAGATCTAACTGTAAAATACATCTTTGAAAATAACTACGAAAAAAAATGCCATAAAATTATTATAATAATGAGAATCATCAACAAGGATCTTCGGTGTAATAACTATTAAAGGCAATCCATCAATCATAATAATTTTATACACGGCAATTGTTACAATAAAAAAATCATATTAACATAACACCTACGTAGTTCAAAGCAAGAATAAAACTACCTATTAAAAATACATTACATACCTAAAAAATGTCTCACAAGCACATCACATATTTCAAACTTGTACAACAAAGACATTACATACGTTGTTTCATTATATCCAACTCTAGAAACATTATTCTTCATAAGAAAATAAGGAAATATGATACTGCCAGCTTACCAACCAACTAAATCAAAACTCACGGAAGATGATCCCATAAAACCAAGGTAGCCTTAGTCACTCTAAATAACAAGCTAAGATCGGTCATCAGGTGCTGTTTAAAACCGTTCTAATCAAAAAGAAAGAGAAGTGTCATACTCCTTGGTGTGTGCTGAAAATAAATTCAAGCAAACAAAGAATTATGTTATCTAGAGTTGTTAGTCGACTTAATTCGTCATACCATTTCAAGAAACTTATCCTGAAATTAACAAATTATTCTCCGAAACTCCAGTATTAGGCATGCATAGAAATACATCAATTCCTATCCAAAATCCAACAATAGTGAAAATAATGAATGGAAAGGATTTGAGCATACCATCAAATCAAAGAGTAAAGCCTAACAGAACTTGTCAACCACGCTCATCCCACAATGCCTTTTGTAAACCCATAACACATCAGATGTCAGTTTGTAACAGTACTCTTGTATTAAAAGTTACAACCATGATCAGAATCAAACAAACAAGTTTAGCCAGTTAAAAATTAATCTAGAAAACACGGCACTCAAGTTTAGCCAGTTAAAAATTAATCCAGAAAACAAAGCACTGTACCGGTAAATAAAAACCATTAGCCTCACAGTCCACATAATTTCCAAGCACCATTTGCACGTCTACACCATAACACTCCTGACTGATACGTGTACCTTCCCACAACCAATTCGAGAGACTATAGCCATTCCAAATCGACCACATAAGAATAATAGTAAATGGAAACGTAATAAAAGGAGAGAGACTACAACCAATGAGAGACTTCTGTGTCATTCCAAACAATAATCTCCCGCCATTGCCTCCACAATAGACATCCATAGCAAGCAAGTCTTCACTGCAAAACGAGTCAAAGGCACAACTTTTCAAATGCCAAATCCTTTCGTACTCATAGTGCATGGTTACAAGAACTCCCACGCAAAAAAAAAAATAGTGAATGAAAAGATAATAGAACCTAAAGTTTCCCTGGAACTACATCCACTGCTTCCAAAATCCGTCCCCCACATATCAACTAGCAAAATAAAAACATTTTCAGATTGAAAAAAAGCAGTAAGGGACTAAGATTGATCAAGATAGCGACTGCCTCCACATCCTATCACAAATAGTGAGAACCCAACCTAAAAGGGGCTGTGATGTTTAGTAAACCCCAATCACAGCACATATTTCAAACTAGTACGTACACTGCTGGTACTTGGACATATCCTAATCAGAAAATCCATAAGACTTCTGACTCTTCTCAGAACTTCTGTCAAAACAACAATCAAGAATTGAGGAAACCATCAAATCAAACGAGATATACGGGATTCTACATATACTTGACATTGCTCCATCAAAAAAGTCTTTTGGTCAAACAATAGAGATTCATTGGATTATCAAGCGAAATTATATGTATAAATATATACCTAGAAAACAAGTAAAACCCATTAGCAGGCTCTCTCTAAACAAGTAAAACCCATTAAGAGGCTCTTGCTAATCAATTTTTCATCAATTTTTTTTCTAGAATAATGAGCTAATTAAATACCTCTTTTTTTTGCCGAATCGCTCTTTTTGATTTTGGAAAAAACATCTTTATCGATATAAGCCCAACAACACTTATCAATAATACTCATCCCACAATTCCATTCATCAAAACATAGCAAACAAATCCTCCTCAAATGTCAGTTTGTGGTGCCCGTGACAAACTCCCACACTGTCGACATACCACCATCAACACAACCAAGATCAGAATCAAACTAACAAGATTAGCAAGGTAAAATTTGAATCAAAAGAGCACAACAAAGTGATGGTAAATAAAACCTTTAGCTTCACATATCACAGAACTTCGACGCACAATTTGCACATCTACATCACACTTCATTGTGCTTGGCTTTATAGGAGATAATAAATTCAATAATTAAAAAACCAACGGAGAAATTCCCATAACAGACTCGATGATCATAATGTTTAGAGATCAAGTACCTTCCTACAACCAATAGAGAGGCTACAACCATTCCAAATCAAGCGCATAAGAAAAGTAGTGAATGGAAACGCAACAAAATGAGATGCACAATCATACACCTTCCCACTATTCAACCATTAAGAGAGACTAGTCGTTCCAAACAAAAATCTACCTCTATTGCGTCCATCACCCAACAGACATCCAAAGTAAGTCTAGTCATCACTGGAGCGTTCATCACCCAACAGACATCCAAAGTAAGTCTAGTCATCACTGAAAACGAGTTAAAGGCTAAAAAATACAAATGCCAATGCCTCTGTACTCATATAGTGCCTGTCACCACTCCACCAAAGTAGACAGAAGAATAACTTCAAAGAAAATAATGAACGCAAAGATAATATAAAACCTAAAGTTTGTCTGGATCTTCATTCAGATGCCCACATATGTATTAGCAAAAGTTTTCAGATTCAACATAATCAGCAAGGGACTAAGATGGAGTAAAATAGTCTGCAACAAGATAGCATCTGGTTCCCACATCTAGTTCCCACATCCTATCACAAATTGTGAGACCCCAACCTGAAGCAAGTAAATAGAACTGTGATCTTGGAGTACCGAAGAGTGCAAATAATATGCAAGAATAAGAATGTGAGTCGTACTAAACTCTCTTTACCACCAAAATCTGACCACATCAATTGATCGCAAACACCATTTACTTCACCCAAATCAATACAAAATCACCAAACCATTTTACAGGATAGTTAATTTCTTCCACAGACGACCACACTTGAGTTCACTGTGAGAACCAAACCAAGCACAAAAAAAATGGTGAAATGAGCTTATCGTAGACCAAAGAAAAGTAAAAACAGAAGATGGCCAGTTCTTCAACAACAAACCCCATTTCAACTGCATAATAGAAACACCTCTGCAGAGAAACAATGGTAGTTGAATGCCAATGTTTGTGATCAAATGCTGACATTTCAAAAGCTAAGAAATTAGGTTATTACGAGTTCAGAGCCATTCTTAACACTTTGTTGTTCAATCCTCACATGCTTAAAAGTCATGCAGTTCGGTAATTCAAAAACCAAGGGAGACGTAATTGCAAATAATTGGCTAACAATACAAGAAACAAATCCAAAATACCAATGCAGAGAAATAATATAGAGAGCAAACTCAGATATTAGGTTCCATGTCGTAAACCGTTCCTAACTAAAGATTTTTGATACGCAATCAACAAAAGAAATCTTAAAGGCTAAGCAGTGTGTGCTGAAAAAGGGATGAATGCAATTGTTTCAACCAACTCTTGGATTTATAAGAAACAAAGTAACCCATTAAGTCCAATAATCTGTCGTCATAGTGTCAATGACCCAACATACATTCACAGTAAGTCTTCTCTACAAAAAAGAATAGAAGATAATCAAATCAAAAGAGTCAAAAGTCTAAACAACACAATGGACTATGACTCTTACTACATAATTGCATAGAAAATAATGAATGTAAAGATAACAAAACCTAAAATTCACAACAAGCACCAAGATTTTTAAATTTTTAAGTGTTCAAATTTTTAAATCCTCAAGCGGCAAATGAAAATAAAGGCAACGTATTATTGATAGTCTGAAATACATTTGAAATACAAGGCAAAATTCATTTGTCAATGCGGCAAACAAAAAACAACAAAATGAAGTTTTGAAATCAAATTGCCCAATGCTCTTAATACTTAGTAAAATGAAATAAAAACTATAAGAAAATTACTTAAATTTTGCTACACCTAAGAAAATAAATAAATAAATCAGCATTATAAAACTAAAGATCAATAATATCTCCTTTCAGTATTCAATTGCATCATTTAAAAGGGTCACAAATTTCACGATAAATCCTGAACTCATGAAATCTAAGATTAGAAATGGGCAAGAGTCAAATAGAAAAAAGAAAAAAAATTGGAAAAAGATGCATATGGGACAATAGAGAAAGAAGCAAGAGATCACTGACAACATAAGAAAGAAAAACCTTAATGGCAATCATACAACAATCATAAAAATTTTATAAAAACTTCTGCAATATCCTTTGTTATGGAAAGGGATTAACACAATCAATTCAATAAACACCCCAATTTGGTAGACAAATAGAATAATTAAAAAAGAAAATTATTTTATCCAAAGTAGTTATCAATTCTAATTCATTATATCATTTCTAGAAGAAAAGTTTTCCAGCTCAACCGAAATTAACAAATTCTCCTCCAAAACACATGTACCGCTACCAGCCCAATTCAAAAAATTGCATAAAATAATGAATAGAAAGGTTTTGAAAAATTATAAAAAGAGTCAAAGATCTCGATTGGAAGAAGTTATCAGGAGAGATGACACCAAAGATCATAGAATTCACACCCATCATTTGCACACCCTGCACCCACTTCAAATCCTAGTTTCCCTGTAAAGCCCAGGAATTCAAGAAACCAAAAATCAGTCTTGGAAGAAGCCTAAGGAATTAGTGGTAAGTAACTCGGCTTAGTAACAAGACATACCATGTCATTCTTGTTCTTACAGACTCTTCACTTTTGCACCTTGGCGATGTCATACCATAACAAAGGTTGGTGTTTAAGGTATTTAATCATACTTGTTGTTGTTATATCGAGTGAAAAACAAAATAACTTGTAATTGACTTAGCCACTAAAATCATTACTCCTTATATTTGTTCTGCAAGATACAAAGGTAGTTACCATAGTTACTCAATCATAGATTAGATAACCGTCTAAAGGATGCATGCAAAAGGAAAGAACCAACTTTGTATAAATTAAATGTGCCCAAATCAAAAGTTCGAAAAAAAATAACATCATTAACTAGAGTAATTGAATGTTTATAAACAAATATTGCACTTTAAGCGTCTAATCACCATAAACAAATAACAAATCAATATAACAAAACTATCTCAGTACATTATATTTTGATGAAGGACATAAATGAATTTATTGAGAACATAAATTTTGTTAAGTATATGAATTTTTTAAAAGAAATATGATTATCATCGATCGTTGTCTTTTTTTGGCGGCCCATATGTGGAAAGAGCAGCTTACATTATCATCCACATGTCCAAACTTGAATAATTGCTAAACTTTTATTTACATTAAAATCAGCAGATGAAGTAAAGAAATTCTGAACATCCAACTTTTCGAAGCACGTAACAACTAACTATTTATAGTATTTGTATTTCTTTATCATATCACACATCTTATTAGTACTATTTGTGTTTGTCAAAGAAATTTTAATCGTCTAAAAGTCATTTATCAACGTCACAACATCATGGAATATTCTCTAAACGAGCAATAAAAAAAGATAAAATAAAACGAAGAAGTTCCACTTTTCAAATCTTCTCTAAAGGGAAAAGTCAATTCAGATATATTTATATTATTGCAAAATATCTAGAAAAAAAAAGGACCAAGGGGTTATTTTCACGACTACACGCAATATAATTGACAAAAATGGTCCAATTCATATTATGAAACATTAATCTAATCGAATAATAGGTATAGGTACGGTAATCAAACCAAAGTTATTTTAAATGTTCATCTGAAAATATCATAAATGGTCCATCTGAAATCTAAATATATTATAAATATCTCATCTAGTTACAAATGGTGCCACCAACCCTAGTAACATCCAAATGAAGTTTCTTCTTTTGTTTTTATTTTTCAACTCCGTGTTTCCTTTTTGTTATGTATATATATATATTTTATATCCATTCCTCCAATTTTGAATTTTCTTCCACCAATGCCTCAAACACACTTATTTTGTGGGCCTTCAATTAATAACATAACAAATAAACAAACCCTCCTTCAAACCAAAACGTTGACGCAAATGAATCATTATTTAATTTGTTCAAAAACAAATCAATCTTACTAACACTTGCCATAAATACCATAAATACTCATAAAAACGGAAAACATAACGTTAATCATTCTTCAAACTAGATTCACTTCTTATTTAATATTTTATCTAATCATTTACTTAAATAATAAATAACCCCGAAACTGCTTTGACTACCAATATTGTTGCTCAATGATTAATTAATTCATTAGTCACTTACGATTATTATGAAATTTTTTTCTCTAAATGTACCAATTACTCTCAAGCACTTGCAATTTTTGTTTCCTTACTTTTAAAAAAAGAATTGTATGAAATTAAACTTTGACCCAATAAATTCGTGGTCTTTGTTCTGTAAGTTGACATTTCTTTTGTATATTTTGGTCATGCCGTACAGCTGCGATTATTATTAAGGATGTTGATCGGTGCGGTTTTGAATATGATGAAATACCATTTATGTTCATATTTCTTTATTTTTATTAAATAGTTTGGTTCACGTGAAATTAGTGAGGTTTAACTTTGATTTATATAAAAAACATTTATAATTTATTTCTTCAAATTTTTATGATTTTCTATTTGCTTTGATTTTCTATTTAAATCTCAGGAAATGTATTATGATGATTTTCTATTTGCTTTGATTAACTTCACCAAAAACATTGACTTATTAATGTGAATATTAAAACATGTAATCTAAGATAAATTTCACTTAAACTGATGTAACGGTAGTTAATTATTAGGAGTTAAATATTCAGTTTAATTATACCATTTAAGAGCTAAAAATCAATTTAATTACCAAACTAGGAAACAAAACAGATAGTTAGTAACGATGAACAGAATCGCAGTTATACAAGTCAAATGAAGATTTTCCAAAGCCACCGCAACGAAGTTTTGTTGGACTCGTTTTATTCAACTCACTCACATGCCATTATCATCATCATCATCCATGCTTGCGTGTAAAAATCAATGTGTGAAGGGACGCAGGAACCACCCCTCTCAGACGCCACGAGATGGCGGTCCGATCAATCCACCGGTTAAGAAAGATCCACGTGGCACGCAGCACCTGACGTATGTTCGTGACTGAAGCGATTGATACCAGCCCCCAAGGCCCAAACAAAATACCATGTCGGAACCCAACCAATGAGAATGTAATAAAAAATAAAAATAAAGATAAAGAAAATAACGAATCTCTCTTTCTCTCTCTCTCTCTCTCTCCCATTTTCTCTCATTATATTCTGTTAAGCTTCTCTTCGTTTTATTTCTGGCATCAATTCCTGTCAATGTGATCTGCGACTGAGACAGAGGCACACGACGACAAGGCCCAACGATCAGTGAGCTACAACATTAAGCTTTCACTTTCACACGTCCAAGCCAACCAGAGCGCACACATAACACAATCCGTTCAATTTTTTTTTCACTCCTTCGCTTCCGCCACCGGATGCCTCGCCGCTGAGCCGGACCGCTGAGTCTCGGAGAGATCTTCGCCTCGGCTGCACGCATTCCTTGCGGCGGTGATGAGAGGGAGCTGCTGCGGTTGGAACCGTCGGACAGAGCAGCGGTTCCGTCTACTCGCGATCTCCACTGTTAAATCAGTCAAGATCAAGCTTCTCCTCTGTTGCTGCGTCGCCCTCACGCTTCTCGCCTTCTCCACAAGCGCTTCTTCTTTTGTCCTATGGAACAACCAAACGCCTCTTTCCCCTCGCTCATCCGATCCCAGGTTCTCATTCTTTCCTTCCTTTCTCTCTTTCTCACTTCATTAATTTATTCCCAAAAATATTTTAATTTCTTAATACGGATAATTCCAAAACTTAAATTAAACGATTAAGATCGCTTCGTTTTTGGCAACGGATTTACTTTTCGGAAAAGTTTGTTTGCATTTCTTGGATTTCCATATTGACTTATCAGATTCCGTTTTATTTGTATTCGTCGTTTTCCTGTTCCTGTATTTGTGGGAAAACAACATACAGAAAGGGATACGAGTGTCTGTAAGTTTTATTTGGTAGGTTAATTTTGGAAAGTGCACAGCAGGGTGAAGCTATCGTCGTTTTGGATGCAAGCTATTCAAATGATTGGTGTTCTTCTGAGGGAATTTATGCAAATTAGAGGGATGAATGGTTTTTTGGGTCTTGGGATCTTAGAAGTTGGTGTTTGGGAAATTTCTTCCTGATGTCACTACTACTGTAAATATCGTTTACACTTTATTCACTACCTGTGTTTTGTTGTCAAGTGATGAAGATATTAGATATGTAACGAATTTGGGTTGATAACCACGTACTTTATGGATTTTTTTTTGTATATTACTAGGTTCATCACCTTTTTTATGAGTTTTTCTAAGTCACCAAACAATCTTGAACTGAAAATCGAGTGAATGGAATAGGATTGCGGTTTGGTGGTTTAGAATTTTTATTATTACCCTAGAACCCAGCTCAGAAGAACTTCAACCTCCTTAATCATATATTCTTTATTAATATGTTCGTGGTATTTGGTCTGGGGACTGATTTTTTCATACTAAATTTTGTTTTCTTAAGACCAACGAGCCTATGTTGTTTGTGATATCATAGACTCATTGTCGTTTAATGTTTTTTTTTCTCACAGGAGAGGGTATTCTATAGTAATGAACACGTGGAAGAGATATGATCTACTAAAGCAGTCCATCAAGCATTATTCATCATGTCCTCGTCTTGAATCAGTACATATTGTGTGGAGTGAACCCAATCCTCCTTCAGATATTCTTTTAAAATTTCTGCACCACGTTGTAAAGTCCAAGCCTAAAGATGGACGGCAAGTGAAATTGAAGTTTGATATCAACACGGAAGACAGCTTGAACAATAGATTTAAAGAAATAAAGGATTTGGAGACAGATGCTGTCTTTTCTATTGATGACGATGTCATATTTCCTTGCTCTTCAGTGGAGTTTGCATTTGACGTTTGGCAAAGTGCGCCTGATACGATGGTTGGATTTGTACCTCGTGTCCATTGGATGGATTCATTGGTATGATTTTCTTTTCTTTTTATTGAATCATTTTCCACTATCCCTGCTAATTTTGGTCGCATAATATGTTTTTGGCCTTTGCTTTTGGAGCTCAAACATGAGAGGAGGTGTATGACTAATTTCGAATGGAGGCGTGGAGCAAGTCAATAATTTCTGTTTTAACTTTCATTCACAACTGCTCTGGTTACTCGTTACATTTACCTTTCAGAATGTTGTTTTGCAAAATATAGAAGGCATACCTTGGTGAAAATATGGTTTAGGGTTTAGAGTGTGAAGATCCATTTCAATTTTAAGAGGGACTTCCCACTCACATTGAAACTGCAGAAAGAGCACATTTTGGATATCTTGTGTAATTTACTTTCAAGTATGAATTCTTATTTTGAACTTTTGAGGCCTGTTATATTTTTCTTAATTAGTATCTGATTTAAAGGGAAAGAAAGCTCAGTTTCTGTCATGGAAGAAGGAATTTCGTCTATTAATCTTCAATTCATCCTTCTAGTCTTTGTTTGATGCATCTTTAAACTTGAAGTGAACCTTATTGATTGCCGTAATGTTTGATCCTTAAACCTCCTTGATTTTAGTTTTCCATTAATTTTCACGAGTTCAGTGCCGGGACTGGAAAAATATGAAAAAATTCTGTGGGTAATGTTTCAAGTTATTCCATTTGCTCGCAGAAAGATAATGACAACAAATTTAGCTATGGTGGATGGTGGTCTGTGTGGTGGACGGGTACATATAGCATGGTGCTCTCCAAGGCAGCGTTCTTTCACAAAAAGTATTTCAACATTTATACAAACGAGATGCCATCATCAATTAAAGAATATGTAACCAAGAACAGGTTTTTCCCTTGATAAATAATTATTCATCACCTTCTTTTTAATCAGATTTGAATCTCTCAACCTTGGTTCCACCTTTTCTTAATCCTTTACTCAATAATTGAATTTATTTACCAGGAATTGTGAAGATATTGCAATGTCTTTTCTTGTTGCAAATGCTACTGGTGCACCTCCCATCTGGGTTAAAGGTAATTGATTCATATCAAACAAATTGTTTGATTTTGAGTGTTTTTTGTTTCTTCTTGTACTGATGAAGACATTTAAGAACTAAACTACTCTACATTCTACAATCATTGCATAGGAATCACATGGATTATTATTTTTTCTATTTTGGTTGCTTAATTCAGAAGTTTCATAACTAGCTCAAAGTGCATAGTGCCCTTGTTTTCCCGCAAATGGTCTTTTCTAGTGATGAACTTGTGTTGTATAGGGATTCATCCCCTACATGACATTAGTGTGATTAAGTTGAGGATGGGGAGCCAATAAATGTTGCATGCATATTTTTACTATGTCAAAAGTGCACAAGAAAACTTTTTTTTGGCATTTTGCTACTAATTAATGCTAGAACTACTAGTAGTATGCTGTGTTCATTTAGAGGTATTTCCTCTTTCCTCTCTTTCTTGCATATGATGGTAACTGATATCTTGTTAGCATACATGAAGAGGTATGTTATTAGCAAAAGAAAACAACATTATTTAAGTCCTTTTTTTTTGTGAAATTAGTTCTCTACTCCGTGTCCCTTGCCTCTATGCCAGTCATATGGTAGACGGTGGATTTACAGTGTATAATGCATACTGCATCCAAATACAGCAAGGTTAACCCAGCTAGAATTGAGATGGAAATTATCTCCAACTTATCAGAACATTTGTTGTTTCAGTTTGGAGCCAAAAAGTTACAGTATGGAATTGTAGTGCCTTCTGTATCAGCGTAATCGAGCTATGCAAGCTTAGCTATGAATTAATCATAGTACTATTTTTTATCTTTAATTTCTCTTGGTGATCACTGAAACAGTTTGACGATTCATTCTTCGTTTGACACTTATTTTCTAAACTCGTGATGGTGCTGTTGTTTTGTGACATATTTTGTATTATTATTATCAAGCCACTGGCCAGTTACACTGCTGTTTACGGGGTTAATAATGTGCACAGTCTTGGGTAGCTGATTGTAAAGTTTAATGCTAATAAATGGTTTTTTTCTGTGAAGTTCATTACGGCTAATACAAAATTGAACAATGCACTCATTATTTTTAAACTACAGTGTTGACATATGGCACCCGTGTATACTATACGAGAATTAACTTGATCGATTTGTTATTTTCTGTAACAGGTAAAATATTTGAGATTGGATCGACTGGAATCAGTAGTTTGGGAGGTCACAGTGAAAGAAGAACAGAGTGCGTCAACAGATTTGCTGCCGTGTATGGGCGGATGCCCTTGATATCTACTTCAGTTAAGGCCGTCGATAGCCGCAATATCTGGTTTTGGTGACGCTGGAATTTTGATTTCTTTTGCGGTTTTTAGAAGTTCCACTTTCGTCTATTAGTTGCTAGTTGAGTTACTCCATTCTCGTTAGTCACACAGATCTGTATTATATTGGATCTTATACACAATTCATGTGTTTTGCCACTAATTGATCAAATTCCTTAGGTTAATTTCTTGTATTATTGTTAAGTAATACAAGGCAGCATCCTGTGGTGCTTTTTTCTCATAATATTAAGAGTTTGATTCTACAACATTATTAAAGCTTATTACAACCAGGTGATGAAGCTCTATCTAAGATACTCATATTACTTAGATAGATCGGGACTAGCTAGGTTCATAGAAGTGATTTTGAATACTGGAAAAATGGGATTCGTGAAAGACCGTAATTAATTAACAATTCCTTATCAAATTATATAACTATTAATTAGTTCCCACAAACGAATACAGAATCACTACAAACAAAAAGTTGAAGTTGTGATGGAGAAATTGTGTGTTCAAGGTCTCAAAGGTAGAAGGTAGAGTTGGCACTTACACTTCCTTCATAAAAGTAATTTACAACAACGGAAAAAAAAAAACGCATTCACAACAATCATTCTACCAAAAAGTACCATCACTCAGCAGCCATGGTGAATCATATGAACAACGTCATAGCTGTAATGAATCATATGAACACTGTCATAGTTGTAAGTTGTCCAATTCTTCTATAGGAAAACTATTAGCATCTTGTCCACCGGTGTTCCAAAGGAAATTGGCGTACTTTGATAAATAGTAACTGTTGCCAGGATCTGCTTCCAATGCTTGCAGATATCTCAGTTCTGCTGCCCAAACATCCTTTCTTATCATCAACAAGAAATCAGCATAGCGACTGAATGCCTCACCCTCTGGTGTTTCGACCAACACCGAACGCTTGTAGTACTCTTCTGCCCTGAAAATCAATTAAAAATGTATTCAAAAAATAATAATAATATAAATCATAAATGGAAATAAAATACCCTGTAGAAAATGATAAAGAGAGAAACTTGAAGATACATTTACATTATCTGTCATGCCTTCGCCCCTGAAAAGTTTACCAATACCAGAGCACTCACTTCTCAAGCAGTACCCTCATTTTTATGTCAATATTGCAAAATGTCACTTCAAGCTATTCTAGACCAAAATAAATCTTCACAAAGACTCAAATGAGTTTACTTAAACCATAAATTAAACACTCTTCTCGGCATAGAGAATAAACAAGCAACAAGATTTGTTTTTCCTCTTATTCTTTTTTTCTTTCTCACTCATGAAAAGGCTAGCTAAAGAATGCAGCATCGTCAAGTACCAAACAGATTTGATCACAAAGTAGAGAACTCACCTATCAATGTCATGAAGAACAAGGAATAGAAAGTGTGCATAGTTAGACAGCAGAAGAGAACAGTGAGGTGTCCGAAGCAGATGCATTTTGTAATAAAGCTCAGTTTTGATATATTCCTCATAATGATCCTCTTCAAGCTCCACGGATACTGGGGCCACAAACTGCTCCCTTGTCTCGTGGTCCAAAACCTCACTCCTCAATTCCTTTTGCAAAATTGCAGCCTCCTCTTGCAAGGAATTCCACAGCATTTCCTCCTCTTCTGACAACTCTTGCTTCACATACTCACCTTGATCATCATCAGTACCGTCTAGTAAACGTTGTACTTTACTCTCGTTGTTGGTCAAGGTTACAGCCTCTGTGATCATGGAAGGAATGATCGCTTTGACAGTGTCTTCATTCATTGAGAATACCAAGAAGTTAGCTAAGAGGACCATCACATCAGCCACGAGAATTGGGGTCTTCCAGAAAACCTGTTGGAAGAGCCAAACAAACGAAGCATCCATTTCTCTCCCAAGCTTGGCCATGACACTTTCCAAGTCTTCACCACACAGAGTCTCCCTTGTTTGCAAGGCCTGGCTTTGAAGCTCATGCATGATAAACATCATAGAGGAGAAGGCCTTTTTCATAGAACAGTTAGTTAATTCAGTGAACTCACCAGCTTCTTTGAGACCCTCCTCTAATTGTAGCTTCTTCTTGATCATCCTAATGGACAAAGGAATTTCCACACTGTTCACTTTCCTCTCAAAGCTGAGTCTCAAAATCTCATCCCTCTCTGGCCAGCTCGGTGGCTCAGGCTGGATTCCCAGAAGAGAAGGCTCCAAAACTTCAGGCTCCATTGTCCTGAACTCCTCAGAGGAACCTCTGCCAGAGACATTTTTGAGTTGTTTGTTTGGGGTAATATCAGAGACAGCACAAGCGATTTCATTACCATTTTCATCACAACAACCAATCTGAACCAGATTCATCATTTCCTCTTGGTGAAAGTCATCGAAAAGTGCAGAGTAAACCGGTTTCCCTCTTTGCACCTTCGATTTCCTTGTCCTATAGACCAACCCACATGGCATAACATTGTTGTTCCTCTCAGTGACGCGCCTCAGTAGCAAAGAAGAAGAAGAAGCTACACGAGGTGTCTTCCATGAATCACAATAATAAGGGGTCCTGAAGTGCCAACATTTCAGATTGGAAGAGACTCTAGAAGCCATGCTCGATTACCAGGTTCTTCCAGGGATCACACAAACAATAATAACAGAAAAACCAAAACACCTAAAAGACAATCATAATTGAATAAACCCAAATAGAATCAATCAAAACCACCCCAAAAAGATTATTGTTTTCTGTATCGACAACACAATCAGATCACAAAAATTTTTGTAAAACTGAGACGGGTAAAAATGAAAACGATCAATAAAAAAGGGTGTGTATGAAATTCAGAGAGGAGGAATTAAGAACGAGAAGAATGAAAGAAATTATGGGAGTTGGAGAATCGAGTGTTGTATATGGAAAACTAACAGAGAAGAAAACAGATGTCAACAGAAGAGGGTACTAAATTTACTGAAAAAGTTTGGAGTTTGATTGATGATGAATGCTGAAGAAAAAAGTGAGGAGTGGATAACACGTGGGGCCTGATTAACGTGGCAAAGAGATAAAGTTTCAAGATATTTTTCTTTGTTTTTAATATTATTTTTCAACGGATTTTGTATGATATTTATTGATTGGTGGATTATGGTCTTTCTGGTTGAATGGTTCGTTTTGTGACCCAAATTGCTATGCGAGTCATACGCAATGGATCACTTTGGGCACCACTAAAAAGTGCTTTTGGATCACCGATTGCTCATGTTTAGCAGATACCCAAGAAAAAGGTTATTTTTTTTTATGTTTTTTAAATTTTCGAACTTTAGTTTTAAATCTCATCAGAGTATGATTATTGATGAGTTATTTTAATTTTATCTAATTTTAAATTCAAATTTTTACTATATACGTAATTAAAAATTTGGTGTAAGAAGTTTTTTCTAATTTGAATAAAATTATTGTTAGAGATATTTTGCAACAAAAACAAATTCTTCACACCGTATCCTTTCTATTAAAGGATCGTGTATGGTGTTTAATCATGTGAAGCCTTTTGATAACGCCAAAACTTAAAATATATATATACACGTTACTTGATGTTGAAACATTTAGTCACTAATTAATTGAGTTGATCAGACATTAAATAATAAAAAACACGTTACTTAAAATTTCATTAAGCAATTTTATTTCATTATATCATTTTAAATTATTTGATAAACTTGTTTTGTTAAATTTAAGAAAATTAATTTTATGATGGAGAAAATGTTTTTTTTAATTTAGGAGTTTTGATAGAAAGGATTTTCTTTTTCAATTACGGAAATCATAAATTCTTAAAATTATTATTCCTTCTAATGGTTGAAAGTCTTTAATCGATCATAAATATTTTTAGAAATATTTATACAAATTTGTTGAGAATCAAATAGTAACATAGTATATTTAAAAGAATTATTATTTATCACATGTTAAGAGAAACCTAATATTTTTACTACAGTAAATATATTTTAAAGTCAGATTCTCACGTCTCTCAACAAAGTAGTTTATGAAATAAACTATGAGGACTAAAGACTATAAGCAAATTTGTTTCTTGTATACGTTAAATATTCTCAATTTATAAATTCCAAAAAATAATTTTGTTTTACCAGCTTAAGCATTTCTAGTCAAAAGTTACAAACAAATCTTTAAAAATACTTGTTTAAGAAATAACATATAACGATTTTTTTATATTAAAAAAAATCTAATAATCAAGTCTCTGGTCACATATTCTAAGAGGAAGATTGTTTTACCAAAAATACCACACTGTCCTAATTGCAGTGGAATAAATATAAAACATGCAGTACTCAAATTCCTCATATAGTTCTATTTTGGTATCACACGCATAGTTGCTTGTTCTACCATCTTTATTATATCCGTAACAGAAAAACCCAAAATAAATGGATATTTAAAAAATGGTTTTGTTCAAAGGATAATGAATGAGAGGTTTGAATACAAAATAAAAACTATTGACCTCCTCTCATTAATTTACTTTCTTCCAACATGTTTTGACCTTTTTTACAGACATTGGAAGAGAATTAATTGCAGACCTATTTTTCGTTTCGATTTTTTTGGGTATCAAATCACGTAATTTTCTGGGTACAAAACAATTTTAACAAAATCATTACTGAGTATTTGGAATAGTCAAATGAAGTTATTTTTTGTAAGAAGTCTTCCAATCAAATTCTATATTATGGTCAAACAAAAGTGAAAATATTTTGTAATATAAGTTAACTCATTGTTTTGTCCACAATGAGCACAAGTTATAATCTCGTTAACCTTCTCATACGATATGTTATACGTATATATATCCATTGATACGTATCATCCAAACAAATAGTTCAAGTCAAAGAGAAGAATTTCCAAGACCTAGCTTTTGCGAAATTGTCCCGTATTAGACCATTATCTGTACCCTCATATTCTTCTGCTTTCTCGCAATTTTTAAAATTAATAACTGTATTTTTATTAAGAAAAAAAGTGATGCTATTTTTCAATTTTATTGACCCAGTAAGGGTGGATAATAGAAACCATGCAGAGTGTGTGAATGGAATCTAAAACAAACACGAACTAATTTGTTGTAATGCATCTATTTGCTCAACCGTAAGGGAACAGCTTACAGCAGAGAAAAGAATATGATTCAAAAAATTGAGAAATAATATTTTACAGACGCATATGTGTTTACAAAATTTAACCTTTTTTTGTTTTTGTTTGTGTGGGTAGGTTTAACTATGAAATGAATTGAATTAATTAACCGATTTAACTACCAAGGAACTACCAAGTTTTGAGTTTGATTGGCGTTATTTTCCCAGTAATAACTGAGGAATGTCTTGGCAGCATCCAAGCTAGGGAAATAGGTGGGTTGAAGGAATATCTGAGTTAACCCATCGGCCTCGGAGCTTCCCATGAGAAGCGACGCAACCTGCTTGTAAGCGAAGAAGAACCTCTTCATCGCCACCTCAATCGCTTGCATACCCTGCAAAACAACAACCTTCTCCAACCCCTTCGTTTTTTCCCGGTACACCTTCATCGCCGCCTCCATCATCCCCGGCCCACCCTTCGGGTCAACCTCCACCTCCAATATCTCCGGCACCTTCTGCCTCAGATCCCTACACACCTTCGCCAACTCCACAACCTCCTTCGACCTAAAGCAAAACGCCTCCGTTTCGCCTTGCCTTCTCATCCCCAATTCCTTCTTCAGCCGGAGAAAATCCTCCGGATCCATCATCTCATGCACGTCCTCAACCTCCGCCAGGAGTTTCCAGATCCGTTCCACAGCGTGGCACTCACTCGCCGCCTTCTCCAACTCTCTCCTCTCCACCGACTCCACCAATCTCTCCACCAACCCCCTCCCCGCACGCGTCCAGCACTCCACGATCTGCTGCGCCGCGTGCACCGTCCCGTTCTCGTAGTTCTCCACGTGATCGTACGGCGTGGTCTCCAGGGATCGGATCTCGGTCGGCCTGCAAACGTCGTCGTAGCGGAGAACCTTTTTTCCCGCGAGGTTGGCCTCTCCCAGACCCAGCGTGTACGTGCACCTCATCATCTCGCATTCCACGGTGGCGAGGATCCTCCTCGCCACGTCCCTGGATCTGTGCCACGTGGCGAGACGCGGGAGCAGGCTCTCCTCGCTGTAGCTTCTTCTCTGAGCCGTGACGAAGTCGTTGACGTCACTCACGGGTGCCGTGCCACGTGTCTCGGGGTTTTGCTCCTCGTCTTCGCAGAGCACGGCAATGATCTGGACCTGAGCCGCGGCGAGGGACTCTAGGCGTCGGGTCCACTCGCGCTTGTTAACGTAGGGCCTCGGGTCTGATAAAACGGTTGCGAGAAAGCGGAAGGTGATTTCGAGGGCGTGTAAGGCGGGCTTTATGATGGGCTCGTTGGGCCAATCGGGGAAGTTGGTGGTGGCCCAGAGGTTTCTTAGGTCGGGGAGGCGAAGGTAGTTGTCGTAGGCAGCACATAGCGGAGACGACGCAGCGGTGATGTCGTTTTGGCGAAGGGGAATTTGCAAAGTGGGGATTGGGATGTTGTTCTCTAAGAGAGAGAGTTTGGGTGAGTTGGAACAAACCATTTTTGTTTGCCAATCTAGATCAACCATGTTTGGAAAGTGATAGATGGATAAGAAGATGTAGTTTTGTGAATTAGAAGAGTTATGGTGAAATTTGAAGAGGAGGAGGAGGAAGATAGAAGTGTATTTATACGGAGATGAGGTTGGAGAGAGAGAGAGAGAGTGGAAATTTGAAGAGAAGAGAGAGAAAGACGTGTGGACCGGGGACAGAGGGCATGCACACACATGAAGAACATGGAATTTGAAAGTCGCAATTGAGTGGAATGATTTTCCTTTTCCAAACGCAAAGCAAATTCTGAAAAATATTTTTTTATAATATAAATAATAGTAAGTAAATAGGTGATGGAGGAAAAAGAGGGGCACATGGAGCTTATCCGTAAGAAAGTGTATAGTAAAAGGACAAGAAAGGAAGTTGAAGAAGGAGAAGAGCGTTTGTTTGGTGGAGTCGTTGAAGTTGGACCTTCTAATTCTAATACTCATACGCGTTCAACTCAACCCCACTGTTTCAATTCTCAAACTCATTTCTGGCTCCTTCTTTCACCAGATGATTCTCCTTTCTGCGTGTTTCTATAGACTCAAACATCATCACAAACTAAAGTCACACAGCTTCAAATGGTTGGAGAGTCAGGTCACAAAATCTCTAATGCTCTCAATTTCTCTAGTTTCCTCTAATTTTTTTTATTTTACCAAAATTTTCATGTACCTGTCCTCATTTTTTCTACACCCTTCCAATACACCAATTAAAAAGTAATCATATTTTCTACTTTTTTAGTTCATTCATCCTAAAACATTTTATATATTTTAATATAAAATTATTATTTTATCGTGTTGGATGCAGGTTGGAAAAAAAGCAGGATAATTATGTATCACCACCTAATTTCAATAAATTCAGATATTCTTGTTTATTTAATAAAATTTTAATAATATATATCCTAGTCTATTAACCGACCATAAATTAACAGTTTTATGTGTACTCTAATTCAACCGACCAATAATTTTGGGTATCTATTTGGAAGGATTTGAAGGGGACATTTAAAATACTAATTTCAAACCTTCTCTACATTTACACAATGAGGTAGATATAGATTTAAATAAAAATATACGAATATAATTTAATCCGGAATTGGTTTAAATTAGTTCCTATTTCTTAATTTCCAATCATTCTTAATCAATTATTTAGGTAATATAATGTTATACAGGTTAAGTAAATTATACCTATTAATTTTTCATTTCTAATTAATTATTTAAATTTTAATTTTTAAATGAATTTTTTAACATTATTTTCACTTTATAAAATAATAGCTTCATAATTAATATTTTTCAATTTTAATTCATACCTTTTCTTAAATTACACCAAAGATATTTTGATAAATAACATAACCTAATTGGTTTTAATTTTTTTGTCATATTAATCAAATCCATTTATCAAATTTTATTATCCCAATTTTCTAATTCATTATTATTAATATCAACTCTTTATTTCACAACACACGACAATAAAATGTGATATTAGAATTTAGACCACATCGTATCCACTTTTTTATTTTCTTCACAAAGAATTTTTTCTTCTATATTTCCCACGAAAACAAATTATTTAATTTTGGTATTTGTTTTCACTTTCACCATTAAAGATTTATCAAGGAAGGCTTTAAGTAGTAATAAGTTAGTGTTTGGGATTAATTCAAACAGAAAAATGTAACTTTATTAGTGCAATGTTAAATAAAAGATTGTACCAACTTTCCTGTTTAAGACTTTTATGCATAAATGTGCCAATTTTTCTCTTTAATTTAATTGAGGCACAGCTGACCTATATTATGTGTAAAGATGGGATAAACAAATGATAATACACTATCATCTTGTAATTTCTTTCTGTATAATTAAATTTCTTGTAATTAAAAAATTAAATACACTAGTTTTTCCCAAACTAGTCAAATTCTAAATATTGAATTACAAGAACAACAACAATTCAAGTGTGTCATTCATTCTAGACCTACATGTACCCTTAGAAGGATGAACCCAAAGGTCACAGCTAATTAATTAGCTTCCAAAATTTACAGGTACAGAATTTCTGATTTCAAAGCTCTGTAACAAAGGGAATGATGTGATAAATGGGATAAAAGTAAGAAGTAAATTCTTTGAAGATTGGTTGAGGCTGTATAAAGAATATTTATAACAATTTTCAGATAAATATTTAAAAAGTTTTGTGTGGTTTGTATAAGATAAGATAAAAAGTGATAAGTAGTATATTTTAAAAAATTATACAATAAAATAAAATAGTTGAAACAATTGTAAGGTACAGAGTAGAGTAAAACAAGAGGAATCTAGTTTCACAATATTCCCCTTTTCTTCCGCCCACCGACTCCTCATCATTCAACAAATAACCTAACAAACAATCCCTTGGAAGTTGGGACAAATAAATAAAACATAATTAATTAAAAATTATGCCATCATTAGTCGGCTAAACAAAATTAGATGTCAACATTTAAAAAAAAAAAACTACCTAAACCCTTCATTCCAACTTTACTTCATTCATTCGTCACAACTTTTTTTTTTTCAATCTTCTTAGGGCCACCGCTGAGTATTCAATTTTATTAATTATTATATTATTTTCTAATCTTCTACTAATTCTAATGTTTTTTCATCTCACCATCGTCCATCGAAGTGTGTGACAATTATAGTTTTAATTATTATTTTTCTTCTGTTTCGCTTTTTGAGAGAAAGATAAGCATAGGTTATGGGTGTGTCCCATTCCCACTGCGTTTTTCTGTAATACAACTCACCAGTGCTTTTGTGCCATCTGTTTGGTCCCATGGAGCGTGCCTTGCACGTGATTTCATCCACGTGTCAGTTACTTTAGAAAAAAAAAAGAATTTTTACATCAATAATTACTAATTGAAAACTCAATATAAGAGTAAAATATCGTAAATTTGTAAAAATATAATAATAAAAGCAGATAAAATGTTATTGGTATTTTTGATGCTTTTATCTTTGTAAACAGTTAAGGATAATGGGAAGTTGGAGATGAACCAAAACATGGGGTGGGTATTTGTTTGACTTAAAAAGTCAATGCTGGCATATGTGTGTGTCCACATAATTTAAACCAAACTAAACAACTAGCTATTGTGGAATAAGTTCATGCATATTTTGAAACTTACCATAAGGTGACTTCTAATTCATAATTATACATATATACCATTATTTTTGTTTCATAATTATCTTTCTACATAGTTTTAGATAAAAATAAAATAAAAATCGTTGTAAGAGTTCTATATAGTTATATATTAAATAATAAGACTTTTTATTAAAAAAATCAAATTATTTATTAACAAACGAACATGTCAACGGTAACAGTTTTTTCTTTTTTTTCAAAATTTGGTTCCGGCTGACTTATTTAAATAAAAAATATTTTAAAAGTCAAAACCTATATATATAGTCTTTTTTTTTTCATTCTTTCTTCTTCTTTTTTTAAATAAGCCTACTTGACTAAACCTTAAAGGGATCATGATGGAGGCCTATAATGGATGAATGGTGTATCTATTTTTCCTAGTAATGATCATTTTTGACGCAGCTACTACCCAATATTTTTGTTATAAAATTGGAAGAAAGAAAAAGTGAATTTTGATTGCAATAGAGAGAGAAAGGGGAACGAAATTAGGGCGTAGAAGTGTAACGTGAAAGGATATTAGGGATGCATGCAAGAGAAGATGAATTGAAAAGACAAGAAGATAGTGGCATGCACTTCTTCCATTCCATTCCATTACCACTTTTTATGGCTATTGGATTCTATGCTGCCAAAAATTCTGCTCACTCTACACACCTTTCCATTCTCATCAACATTTACCCATTTCCCAAAAATAAATAGTTTCTTTTTTAGAGTTTAGAATAATCAAATTCTATGGATTATTAGATCTAATCAAATTATACTGCATAAACTAGTACAAATTATAGTAATTAGTTAGACCTAAACTTATCGAATTTGGATTTTTTGTTAAATTTTTTGTATTATTTTTTTTATTGTGTTTCTATAATACATTGATTACCGTTAATTTTGATGTTTTAAAATATATTAAAAAGATATTTAAAATACAAACACAGTGTATTTTAATGTTCATCTGAGAACAACACCAAAAAAATCAGACTCAAACTTATCTTCCTACATGTTTGATCGACTTTATAAAACAAAACTAGTTGAATATAATATTTTTTATCAAAATAGACCAATATTTACATTATTCATTTTATTTCTTTTCTGAGATTGTGATCACTACTTATATCAAGTACTTAATAAATGATTTTATTTGAGCATAGCCTGCAATAAAAAGAAATAAATAAGAATATTTGTTTGAACTGATCTTTCATGCAAATGTCGTCTACGGATGCATAAGCATAGCATCTCTTATTTTGGTTCAGCAACAATCCTTTTCATATATTCATTTGGGATTGGATAACCCAAGCGTTGAGTTTTGAACTTTGAACCCTAAGAGTCGTTTCTTTTCAATTTTCTAATTTTGTTTTTAGCACTAACTTTTACATGACGCGTGCCTTGACAAAGATAAGATATTATTTACCACAAAAAATACTTTGGTATTTAATTAAAAATAGCATCATTTAAGTAATAGTTAGAAGAGTATACAATTTGTTTGGTGTAAATTAAACTTTTTAAAAGTATTCAAACTTGTCACTTGTCAGCAGCCGTTGGCAACTTCAAAAGGGAAGATATTTAGGGTTTTGATTATTGAAAAACATATATATTATTTAATGACAATAATCTTTTGGAGAAAATTCAAGTGGGTGAATGGACTGTGTCCAAAGCCCATATATGGAGACTTCTAGAGAGAGTTGTTAATGACGTAAACGTCACTGTCATTTTTAGAGCTTAAGTTGTTTTTACACAAATTTCTGATATTAATAACTTTTGTCATATACTAGGGAGATAAATGATAGAGAAATTAAAAAAAATTGCAGTTGAAGCATTTTTCTTTAGAACAATACCTAAATATGGTACCAAAGAGAACTTAACATTGTTCCCCTGTTAGAATTGAAGTGCAACCAATCTCTTATTTATAGTGCTCCTTTTACTTGGAAAAAAAAAAGGAAGGATAATGAGAATAAATGGTTGATTTTTAATTTTTTTGGGGTGACATGAAGGAGCAAGGGAAATAAATAAAATACGTGGAGTGATGATAGGTCTAATTATGATTATTATATGAAAATATTTTTATCTAATATGACATATTAAGGTTAAGGAAATTATGTGGTGTTAGACATAATTTTTATTAGGTGTTTAAGCTCATTTTTGAGATATCACCTAATCAATCCCCCACCTAATTGGTCTCCACCTAATCGATTTTCTGCTAATAAATATAATAAATCTAAATAATAAAGAAAATATATTCATATCAAAATAATCTTTTAAATAAAGGTAAGAATGAAAAAATAAATTGAACGCTTTAGTTCATAAGTATCCATTCTTCTCTATTAGAAGAATTTGCAATTTTTCTCATTTTGTAAAAAAAATAGAAAATAATTTGTAATAATTAAAGTAAAATATTTTTATTTGTTGAATAAATATATGATTAAAATGTTTTATTAGAGGCGGTAAAGTGGGTCAACCTGACTCGTTTTGACCCGACATGTCAATGGCCTGTAAAAAATGAGTCAGGACCAAACTGGTCCATCAAATAGAAACGGACCAATAATGATAACCTGTCCCGTACAAGACGAGCTAATGAACCAGACCGAGCTGGTCCGTCATTTTTTTATTTAAATTTTTTAATTTGTTTTCAAATTTTTTTTATTTTTAAATTTCTTTTATATACCATAAGTGATTTAAATTACAATATTTTTATTTTTATTTTAATTTTTTAAAAAGTGAACCAATTGGCTAAGACTGGTTGACCCATATTTTGGTCCATCAAATTGATAGGTTGGGTCAGAATGAATTGATGGGTTGAAATCTTCAACCCGACACGTCTCTTTTAACTCAAGCTTATAGACTGACTCATTGAACTGACCCATTTTAACACTCCTATTATTTATTAATATATATATATATATATATATATATATATATATATATATATATATATATATATATATATATATATATATATAAAAAGAGAGGGG
>Ga0214545_1000283_pt1 | contig 73603 bp, 27 predicted proteins | sample CNSS4metaG_FD_160064 | JGI IMG/M metagenome (GOLD analysis project Ga0214545, IMG submission 160064) | Root nodule microbial communities from cowpea collected in UCLA plant growth center, Los Angeles, California, USA - CNSS4 | ecosystem: Host-associated > Plants > Roots > Nodule | place: USA...
CCCTACGACCTAGACGGGCTCGACGTCCCGGATGGGCCCGACGACTCAGACGGGCCTGATTACCTTGACGTACCTGACGACCCAGACAGGCCCCACGACTCGAACGTGCCCGACTACCCGATTGGGCCCGACTATTTGGACCTGTCCGTCCGGGTCGTCTGGCCCGTCTGGGTCGTTGGGCCCATTCGGGTCGTCCGGCCCGTTCGCGTCGTCGAGCCTGTTTGTGTTTTCGGGCTCGTTCGGGTTGTCCGGCCTGTTCGGGTTGTCGAGCCCGTTCGGGTCATCGGGCCCGTCTGCGTCGTTCGGGTCGTCGGGCCCGTCTGGATCGTCCGAGTTGTCGGGTCCGTCCGGATCGTCGATCTCACCGAGTCATTCGGGCCTTAATGACACAAGTTTTAAGAAATTCAATTTAAATTTCATTTATTAAAAATGGATTCTGGATTTTAAACTTGATCTAAATATTTGGATTGGATTTAAATCTTGATCCAAATATTTGGATCTGGATTCTAAAAAAATCCAAACTACTTTTGCTAAAAAAATGGATTTGGGTCAAAAATCTAATCCAATTATTTGGATATAAAATGGATGTGGATTGGATCATTAAATATCCAATCCATGCCCACCCCTACTTACTGTGAGGTTCTTTGTCACTTGCTGAGAAGTGTTTGATCTATGTTGAGAGATTCATGGTCTCTGGTTTATGTTGGGAGGTCCTTGTGTTATTTGTTGAAAGGTACTGATCACTTGTTAAAGATTTTTAATCTTTGCTGAGAGATTCCTGATAACTTATTAAGAGATCTGATTAATTGCTGAGAGATTTTTAGTATCTATCTTAGATAATTTGTTGAGAAATCGTTATAAAGGTAAAAGGTGAAAGAGGTAAAAGTTATAAGTCTTCGTCTACCATCTAAGTACTATTTTCTATAATGAAGACGGACTAACTAAATGTTAAATGATGGAGTAAATTTGTTTCATAGGATAACTTCAGAGAAAAATGTTTCTTCAAAAATATTTTCAAGACATCGTCAAGACTCATCCACGCAACAAATTTGCTGTGACAAAATTAGAAGAAGATGTAGACACGCATACGATTTGTCACTTCCAAAATTTAAAATGTTGGCAGATGACATAACTGTTTGAACAAATGGCCTCAGAAGCTGGATGAGATACAATTGTTGAGAATGACAACCTAAACGATTGATGAATTAAGTAAATAAGAAATGGACCATGTCAAACTAAAAGTTAACGAAAGTTAACAACATATAACGAGTTTAGTTTGATTTGAGGAAAATTGAATACTCAAACTAGCTAAGTTTATACAATTTAGTCCAGCAAAAAGTTTAGACTTGATTTATTGAAAAAAAAAAAAATTGAAGTTTGACTTGTTTCTTCCATTGTAGTGCGCACTAGCTAGGCCACACAACACAAAATAGTTGCAATTGCATTCCTTAACTGAAACTAAAGCAAGAACCAAAAGTAAACTAAACTAAACCTGGTACCACAAAAGCATGCACAATTCAGGAACAGAGAAGGAGACGGTTTGGTTTTTCCAAGAAAGAAACGACAGAGACAACACATATTTAAGCACGCAAACCTATATGATCTACAAAACCCACGTGGCCAGGATCATCCCCACGTAGCAAATCCACAAGTTGCACAAATTGACACGTATCATTTTCTTGCGTAGCTGCATGAAACGAAAGGGTTTATATAAGGGTATCTGGATCATCAGCATATGCATCATAACTTAGAAAAAAAAAACACTGAAATGGCACCTCACGCTTCCAGAGTCAGAATCTCTTTTGCTGCTTTGATTGCTTCCCTGGTCCTTCCCTTGTTTTTCCCAGAATGTTGTTATTCTTCTTCTGTGCTCATTGCAAGAGCCTCAGCCCCAAAATCAGATGTTGATCTTTTAGAATTCCCTCTAAACTTAGAATACTTGGAGGCTGAGTTCTTCTTGTTTGGAGCTTTGGGTCATGGCTTGGATGTGATTGCTCCAAACCTGGCCGGGGGAGGACCTCCTCCCATTGGCGCCAAAGCTGCAAAACTCGACAACTTTACTAAGGATGTTATATTGCAGTTTGGTTTGCAAGAAGTTGGACACTTGAGGTTTTGTTTGTTCTATCTCTAACCACTCTCTGCAGTTACAATTACTTTTAAGCAAGAAATGAAAAATTGTGGACAACATGTTTGTTGTAGGGCCATAAAGAGCACAGTGAAGGGATTCCCCAGGCCTCAGCTGGATCTAAGTTCTTCATCTTTTGCCAAAGTAATGGATAATGCGGTTGGGAGAACCCTGGATCCAGCCTTTGATCCCTATGCTAATTCAATAAACTATCTTCTTGCTTCTTACGTTATTCCCTATGTTGGCCTCACTGGCTATGTCGGTGCCAATCCAAAGCTGCAAAATGCTACTTCCAGAAAGGTAAATTCTCAAACCCTGCACTGCTAAGAACAACAAATTTGAAATCATTCTCATTCTTGGTGCACGCACATGAATAGCTTGTGGCAGGGCTTCTAGGAGTGGAATCGGGACAAGATGCAGCTATAAGAGCATTTTTGTATGAACGAAAAACGCAATTGGTGCATCCCTATGGATTGAGCGTGGGAGAGTTCACAGATCGCATTTCAAGTCTTAGGAACAAGCTAGGAAAAGCTGGTTTGAAAGATGAGGGTCTTGTGGTGGCTAAAGTGGATGGTGCTGAGAAGGAAGTTACTGGGAACATTCTGGCTGGTGATAGAGACTCACTGGCATATTCAAGAACACCAGAGGAAATATTGAGGATAATATATGGAACAGGTGATGAACATGTTCATGGTGGCTTCTACCCTAAAGGAGCAAGTGGTCGCATAGCAAGAGCTTACTTGAAGCATTCCATCTAAAGCTTCAGCATCATTATCTGTTTACAAGTCGTGGCTTCAAAATCCAACTGTTGTGATTATTCTACTACAGTTAGCTAGTATAATAAGAATGCTACTTTGTACTTTGGTTACAGTTTATGAACAACTTATCTGTCTTTGTTAATACATATTTTATCAAAATAATGAGTATATTGTATCTTAAGGTATTAAGTCATTGTATGAAATGCAAGTAACCTCGGTTGTATTTTATTCACCAACTTATTATAATTTGGTTAATTCATATCGTGATTTTCATTTAAGATACTAAAAAATGATTTAATTAATTAAAAATTAAAATTAAAACAAATAAACATATATGCATTTGAAGTTTGGGTTTTAAGATATAGGAGATTAAAATCATAAATAATTAAGATAAGGAATTGTTTAGAAGGAGAAGAAATAACGAGAATGGGCACTCGGTTGTTACACGCTGATGTCTTTCTTTCTGAAAAGTATTGCCGTCCGCAGTTTGTTTAAATTTTAAGCATAAAAGTTAGATTATCCAAATATGAGAATAAACTTGAGTTTGATTTGGATTAGTTTCAATAAAATATCAGATCCAGTCCAATGAAAATTTGAATCTGAATAGATTATTTTATCTCTTTGGCTTGTTCGTCTCTTTCTATTTTAGCAATGCTATCTAAGTAAGTAGTTTGTACTGTTATGCCACTAAGTAATGTCAATATTTAGATCTTTTTACAAATTAAGTAACTAAAAAATTTCAAGCAATGGTATTGGATTTTTAGTTACTCAATGAGAAGATGTGATGCTAGTATCGGATACACGATACAATAATATGTTTATTTTGAAAATATTATATTATTTTAAATATATATATATATATATATATATATATATATAATAATAATAATAATTGAAAATATCAAAATAATATACGTAATAATAATTGAAAATATCAAGATAATATATGTGATATATGAATATAATTATAATTGTCATCGTAACCAAATATATAATTATTACTGTATGAATCTAACTAAAATCACATAAAATATTATAAAAAAATAATCCAAACACTTTATCGATAAATATAAAATATTATAAAGTAAAATAATCCACTTTCCACGTGTCTAAATTATTGTTATCGATACATTTAAAATACCTGGTAGTTATTTTATATTCATTAGTGCAAATAAATAAATTGAAGTTCAAAATGAAGATTTATAAATTAAATTATAAGTAGTTTTCATTAATATTTTTATTGCCAATAATTTTACTTTTAAATTTAATTTCAAAAAATAATTAAAGAAAAAACTACTAATGACTGATAAATATGGGGAAATTCATATTATGATATTTATTTGAACACATTAATAAACAGATAATTAAGATATTCATGATTAGTATTTTAGTATTATTGCAGCGGATTTTATAGATGAATACAAATCACATCCTCACATCACATTATATAACTGAAGTGAAATTACTTTTGAAAACAGGATTCAAAAGCACATTTGAGCTAAACTAAATAAAAGCAGATTCTTATGGATTTGCATTAAGCCAAGTTAAACCCAGATTCGAGCTTCAAAACGTGAATTCGAGCTTTAAAACATCAAACCAAACACGTTATTAGTTAACCATCTTACCAACTTTAATCCATTATCGGAAACAATAACTAAACAAATCAGATACATATTCACTTTTGACACGGTTTATTTTATTCTATACTCCAAATGGAATTCTATATCCAAACTAAGATCATCAAGATTTAAACTTTTAAACAGACCCTAATCACTACTATTTATACCAATCAATAAGATTTAGTTGATGATCATTTTGCAGTTTGTTGAACAAGAATGCAGTCAAATTTGACACGAGAACACTAATACTCAAATCATTTCCCAAATGATGTTACCATCCTATATTCAGATGCATAACGTTTATAACTGCTCTACGTACATTTCTATGGAATCAAAGGAAGAAAAGAAGGAAGAACAAAAGATAACACCTACTTATCTACCAATGTTCTCAGCCCTCAACTCTCTTATTTCTTCTGCTTGTCTAACATTTGCAGATGTCTCATTTCTTGAATCCATGTCATCATCGTCATCATCATCTACGTATATAATACCATCATCATCATCATCAAGCTCATCTTCACCATCCCAATCATCTTCATACTCATCAAATTCTTCATCGTCGTTATCATCTGCATTTGCACGCAGAGTGTGAAACTCCGGAGGAGGAGGGCAATCTTCAGTGATTGCCTCGTCCCTCTTTATCACAAGATGCCGAATAACTCTTTCATCTTGGTCCAACAAAGTCTTCAAGTCGTTGATGTATTTTGCATCCAACTCGAAGTTCATCAACATGTAGTGTGCTTTATTAGCTTTCTTTATTTTGTAAGCTAACCTTCTCATACCCCAATCATTCAGCCTCCAAATCTGACCCTTCTTCTCCCTCATAAATTCTGTCAATGTTAGCCAATAATTAGAAAAAAGTAGCAGAACATCTTTTTGTTTTCATCTGCAGATACATACTAAGTGCAAAACTTTTGCTTAGCCATTTTTTTCCTACTGAATGAATTAAGAACAGAAGTATTGAAACCCCTCATGAAATTTCCAGAGAGGGCATTAGAGACTATATTACCAGCTATGAGCCTATGACTTGTTAACTTTTGGCAAAGGTAGAATAAAAAATACAATTAGAGTTAATTCGATAATAAGGGCAGTAAGAAAACAACAAGCCAATCATAAAGGTCTCCACAGAAATGGTAAACTATTGAACTCATTCCACATGGCATCAGGGAATATGAACAGTTAAAAAATGATACAGAGAATTATACGATGAAGGTTACCCTGAATTTTCTCGTTGACAGCTGCTACCTCATCTTCATGCTTCTCATGAATTAAGTACATGACCTCATAGTGCCGCACTGCAGAGGTAAGAAAGCAGTGTGGTGTGAGACAGAGCAGTTGAAATATAGGTAAAGATTAGCAAGATTTGATCATATGACCTTCAGGAAACAAGACAACAACCTTACTGCTGCATGGAAATTGATTGTAACTAAACTATAAAAAATTGTGAGCAAACATCTATAAGTTCAGCGCAAAAGTTTGACAAAAGAGATTTAGATAAAAGCTAAGAAGATTGAGATACAATAGTTGCTCAGGGCAACTCAAGTTGTGTGCAGGTTGAGAACATTAACATCATTGGCCTTGATGGTTTCAGTTGAGAATGGTTCACAAACAACTAAAATAATTAAACAATGAAAATAATTACGAAAGACATGTAACAAAGTTTCCACTTCAATAAAAATGTCTTCTCTGACCGAAAGGAAAAAGAATCTACGTACATATTTCAGCATTCATATCACTTTCCAGCTCAAGCATCAGCGTCTCGAAGAGTTCTCCTGTGAATCAAAATTAAAAACTATCAAAAGGAATAATCTCAGCTCTGAAATCCCCAACAGTTTTAGCCTAACAACACAGATGCAAGTAACTAGCCCTAAGAGTGTTGGACAGATTAAACAGATTGAACATGACTACTCACTTTCCTCGGCATCTTCAAACTCCGGGAGAAGCTTCCCTTCTTCCTCAACTGATCTCTGAAAATCGCAATTCAAAAAATAAAAAAGAAACTTCATCTCCATCTCATAAAGAATAAACAAAGTTAACTTAACTAAATTCCACAGACTATGACGCAATAACTAGTGTCATATAACATCAAAATTTTCTAGACTGTTAGGAACACTCCCTTCAAACAAACAGAGAATTTATGGTGAACGAGTCTTCAAAAGGGTGTCTTGCCCTAAAAATCAAACTGATGAAAAATTGAACCAACCCATAAAATCATATTAAACCGAGAGGGGGAAGAGAAAAGAAAATGGAGGGTTAGGTAAAAAAAACGACCTTTTTAAGTAAGACAGCTTCGGGGAAGAAACCTGTGGCCTCGTCAGGTTGGGGTACGGAACTATGGGTATCGTCTTTTTTGTCTTTCTTGCGGGCACTCACAATCAGTGATGCTGATTTTCTGGGCTTATTGTGAATAGAAAATGGAAGCAAAGAAGAAGAAGTAGGATACCCATTTGCGAATATGAGGCATGGGTTGTGGTTGAAATTGAAGCTAACGCAGTTGGTTGTGGTCATGATGGTTTTTGAAAGCTGAGGGAGGGGATAAGAAGCTGCAAGAGAAAAACCCTGAAGCAGTGACTTTGCTTCCATGGAGAGAGAGGAGTGAATTAGACACACTTCAAGGCTTCAAGTGACTTGTTACAAATTACAATGCTATATACCGAGTGGGGTTCCTTTTGTTTTGGACACATAATCCATATCTGTATGATTATTTTATTTTATGAATTATGAGTTTAATCACAGTTCAACGAAATTTATCAATCGTAGGTTTAGGGTACATGTTTTCAAAAGCCGACGAAAAATTAGTCTAAGCTTTTACTATAATTAAAACGAGTGTCAGAATTAGTTTTAAATGTAGATTTAACTAAAATATGTTTTTGTTGTGTTTTTAGGAAATTTAATGGAATAGGGTTTTAAGTTTTAATTTTCTTAATGAAAATAATATATTAATTGTCATTTCTACCTTTTTTTTTTCTTTATTATTTACAACAATTAATTCTAGTAAATCTACAAGTGGCATACTTTTCTCAGAGGAGAAATTGCAAATTAGCTTATAGCTTTTATTTGAAAGAATTTGTTTTACATAAATATAAAACTATGCCGAGTAACATGATACAACTATCTACCAAATTTTTCGTTTTGTTAAAATTATTCTCCAGCAGAGCTTGGCAATTGATATTGTAGAAACTAATTTATGTCATAAATTATTTAAAAGATTAAAATAGCACAAGCGATATCTTTTATGAATTAAATCATATATTTACTTCTGGTGGAAAATAGCTGTAGTTAACAAAAAAAAAAAAAGTAAACATTTTGTCCAAAGAATATGATGTTAAAAAAGTAAACATTTGGGTATTGTAAAACAAGAAAAAAAATAAGTTTAATCAACTAAATTAGAAATCGATTTTGTCCGAAGTCAATCGGAGAGACTTTTAATTTAGGTCAAATTGTTTGGATCAAAATATATAAACAAAATATCATAAAAGAATTAGCTTGTCTACCAATTAGGACAAGTCTACATTCATGTATACAAGGTTCTCATTATGATGCACTTCAGGCAAATTTTTAAAATGTAATTTTCTTAAGTTAGTTCTATAGTATGGCGAAATAAAAGCGTTGCAGTTATTTAATTGTCTGCTAAAGAAAAGACGTTTCAATTCAAATGGCTTTTCTTAAATAACATGTAAAATAACAATTTCCTTATCTGTTTTTAATACATAATTACCGTAACACAGAAGAATTATACAATCTCTCTGCAGAAACAGCTATTTGGAGTTAAATTGATGATGATACAAAACGCATGTAGCCATTCATATCTTTGAAAAAATTCAATGCATGCAAATGACAGTAATTTATAATTTAATTAAATATTGAATTCACTGGCAAGAAATCCATAGTTGTGTATGTATACGCTAATGCTGTGGCTGTTGAGAATTTCCTATGGATACAATTTGTTGTTTTAGGTATACCATTAAAGTGTTCCTTCGGCTGAGATGGATCATGATTGACGAAGGACATTTTCTAATTACTTAGAAGACCCAGCTTGATCCTTGCAATTAAGAAAATCATGGGCAGGAGAATCATTGGTACAGGGCTGTATTAAAAAGGCTAAAAGATTACCAAAAAATTTATTGGACAACAAAATCTACACTTTTGAGAAAAACAACGCTGTACAATGTGGCTCCAACTCAATTTTTGGGGCTTCATTTAACAGATAGCGGCTTTGAAACTTACATGCTTTTCAAGCCTTGGTAGGGCTCAAGGCAATACTGCCATAATAAGATATAACATTATCTGGTTATCACCATTGCTTTTTTCCCTTTTTCTTTCTCTTGCTGCTGCTACTGCCACTCGCACTAGCACCACCACCACTACTACTAGGACTTTTCATCCCATTTCCAGATTTGGGTGATGGAGTCTCTGTTGCAGTACCACTAAAATTGTCAAACACACCTGCCTGGACTGCATTTTGTAACCATTCAAAGAATTCTTCCTCAGTCATGGTTTCTTCCATATTAGGTGTTGGCATCCGCCCACCTCTTTGACCTGAACTAGTTCCCTTGCCAGAATTATTCTTGGACATTAAACTGGTGTTAACATGGAAACTTGGTTTATGAGTGTTCGCTGGACATCTCATGCCCTGCAAGAAATTTGTTCATCAGCAATGCCTTGTGAATCTAATCTAATCTCCTCATAAATCTCAATGAGTAAGTTATGCAGCATGAACATGTGAAATTGTTAACAACCAGACAAGACAGAGATGACGTATCTAGCATACGGAAACTATAGAAATGTCCATGTCACTATTTTACATTTCATTGCTAGAGAAAACAGTTTTTTATCAATTCCTCCTTCAATTACCTGACAGATATACCATTCGGTGGCGTCGTATATCCTGCTACCAGCACACACATACGCTGAAGGAGCATCCACCTAAAGTAAAAACAATTCAAAGCATTAAGCAAAAATGTATTCTGGCTGCATCTCAGATAACCATGAATTGGCTCAAGATAAAATTTGAACTACATGTTTCAAAGTGTTCTCCAATGAGATTTTCAAAACAATACAATGATTCTTACCTTCTGCAATAAGCCAAAAAGAAATGGTTGGGAAGATTGTTCAACCCATCCATCCCCATCCTTAGCTTGATGAAAATCTTGGCAATCCTTTAAAACAAAAGACCCCACCTTAAAACACTGCTATCATATGTGTGAAAAATACTCTGTAGGGAAAATACGCAGATAACAATATTGGCAAATATTGTGCAATTTACTGATATATGAAGCCAATTGTCCGTTAAGAAAGCTGGGCTTGATTGAGAACAAAAAAGATTAAGAAGAAACCTGGCACCATCTTGCCCGAGACTTTTGTTTCTTGGTGTGTATCCAGAGATGAAAACCACCACACCTTTTACAGGCTATTCGCCTTGAATCACCAAATGGGTCCTTGCCATCGGAATCAGACCGTGCAAATCCTGAAGGAAATAATCCATGCCTACCATTCTGACAAATTAGTTGCATTCAACAGCAAGAGTTAGACAAGAGTATAATTAAATCAAAAGCTAAATTGCAAGGTTCTCTAAATGGCCTACATAGTAAAAGCATGTCTAGAGAAAAAGAAAAACAGCTAACTGCACCTTCCATATACAGAACAATAAATGCATGAGTAAAAGTCAGATGCATATCCAAAAAAGTTATGTACAAATATTCTAAAATTAGTCAATACAATTGCATTGTTTGGAATGCTAGTATCTTAACTTGATCTATGCTATGAGGAGAGGTTAAGTAAATTCAAGAGTAATGGTGAGAAAATTATTATCTACCTACCTGCCTACCTACATATACATACACACAGACATATATACACCAGAGTAGAAAAACTTCACTAATTTGTTACCATTCACAAACAACAACATTCATCCTTAGTTTTCTATGGATCTTATCCCAAATACTAATGAATATTAATCTTGATCACAATGTGACAATATTATTACGATTCCATGACCCATAATGTTCCCTTCCCACTTCCGAAATACTAAAATTGATAGAAAACAAATGCTTAAATCATACCTTATTAGAAGCATCATGAAATCTACGAAATACACTCAATAGCTCCTCTCTCCTTAGTTCATCATCATAAGCTTTTCGCTTCAAGGAATCCATTAGAATCTGGAAATCGTTACAACCATATAGTATTAGGGAAGAATTATCACTTGGTTTTCAGGATGAGAAAAAAAAACTTAAAACTCACCTCATAAGCATTTTGAAGTTTCTTAAATGCTTCAGCAGCCTTTTCATTACCCATATTTTTGTCAGGATGTACCAACATTGCCTGATAATCAGTGAAAAGAGAGGTTATTTAGAGAATTATCAGGCACAAGAAATAATTGTATGAAGCGTCAAAATCTTAGAAAGAAGCGTCAAAAATAAAGAATGGCTGCAAGTATTTATATTATGGAATGACACTAACCTTTTTCCTATATTCCCGCTTTAGTATTGAAACATCGATATTTTCATACCGCGTCAAGCCCAGTGCAGCATAGTGATCAGAGCAGTTCAACAAACGGACTACTTCATCTTCAGAAGTTACATCAGAATCAACCCCACTAGTTGAAGGGATCCCAGCACTGCGATCTGCCGATGGTCCCGGTCCATTTTCAGAGGAAGAAGCATGTGTTGATCCATCACTGAATCCAGGTTGACCATACATTCCAGTTCTTTGTTCAAAAGGATTGGATCTACTCTGTTGATCTATGTTTTTCTTGAGGAAGTATATCAGAACATCACTAGAGATAAAAGCTAAATTAAAAGCCACCAGCAAACCAAGCCATCCAACATACAGCCATGCACAATAGACAGAGTACACTGTGGTGATAAGTAGTGCCACCCGTTCATGACTAAACATAAATGCCAATCCTGAATTCGAATAAATTTAAAAATTTAGTAAGTCTGGAAAGAAAATACATCAATCAGCATAAATATATATTGTATATACATACATAAGGCTGTATAACATGCATATCCAACTATATAGAAAGAATGCCACAAAAACAAACACTATGTTCAAATGTAAACAGAAGGGCAAACATATCACCTCCTAGGATGATGAAAAATACCGTTGTCCAAAAGCTACCGTAAAACCACAAGATAACAACTCCAATGATTGCAACAACCAAAATTGCAAGCATAAGCCCAAGAAAAAATCCAATCAAAGCAGCCAGGCCCTAATCAATTACAAAAGCTAGTTAGTATAGTAAGAGAAGAAAAATACAAAAACCCAATTGAGAACACAAATAGAAAGAACAAATGCACAAAACATCCCAAACACAAATGTAAGAAAATATATCTAGAACTAAAGAGTAACATGTTCCCTAAATTCATCCAAATTATCATGTTTGTTACATGTGGAGTTCAAAAGTCAAATAGTTACAAGACGGTGCAACCCAAGCTGATTCAACTGTGCAAAAAACTGAAACAAATTGCACAATAGATTTTGTAATTTTTTATGCACACTCCCAGCCCACACGTTTCTCTATTAATTGGACAAAGCAAAACATTTTCTTCCCTCTCGCTGAATTATCACTACCATATCTTACCTAAAATTGCAACAAGCATCTTAAGACAGTAAACAAAAAATCAAAAGAAATGCATATATAATGAAATAAGATGCAAGTCTACAGAAAGAGAGATAGATTCTCAATCTATCTGTTCAATGAACATTCTTTCATCTCACTGTTCTTTCCTAGAGTAATTAAATTCAATGGTAGGAAATTAACCAACAGAAAATACTACAATACTGATAGTGCATCTACACAAGCAGTGTGTGAGTGTCTTCGAAAAAACTAATAAAATAAAATTAATTAATTATAATAGCTAACACAACCTTCAATCATTAAGATTATTTTCATCAGAATAATTCGATAATAAAAACAATGACAAGTGAGACAAGGCTTACCACGACAGCAAGAAACTTGAGCACCCCTATCATACTAATCACAGAAAATATGCTACACCATATAACAGAGAAGAAGGACGTTGTACCCATTCGTACAAATGAATCAATACCCCGAAGTGCACAATCCAACCAAAATACTGATAATAGGAGCACTACATTTCCAAAATGCATGAGCCACTTCAGAATAACAGGATATGCCTGCACAACTTTCGTTCTGGAATCATGATAGGCTTTAAACATGATGGTTCTAAGAGATACAAACAATGGAGTCTGCCTGGTTAGCCACTCTGAAATTGCTGTGAACATGGAAAACAGTGAAAACCTTAATCTTCTAATCATCACATTATCGGCAATGTCTAATTTATCCACCACACTTTTCAGGTGCAAACTATCCAGTATACTGCTCAATCTACTATTTATACTCTGAAGACCTTGATCACTTCTAGGTAAAGTCCCATTTTCTTCTTGTACTGAAGCTTCAGAATTCAAACGGTCATCCCCAGAATCTCTCTCAAAGGGCAAGGACTCCTCCAGGTCAGGCTTTCCAGCCATCCCTTGCTTCTCTTTCCGAGAATTATTGTCAGACTTTTGCTCGTTGTTAAAGTCATCACCAGAAGAACTTGCATCGCATGCAGTCCGCGCAACACCGGTATCACCGTCAGCGAGGTCCTCTCTTGGGAAAACCTTCACCGGCCCTCCTTTACCATGGCCTTTCATTCCCGGAAGGACACTACCAGAAACCCCTTTTTTGTGATTCAATCCTTGACGGTCCACTCCATTCTTCTGCTGATTACCCTTCCGAGCCATGTAGCTATGAAAACTTTTAGGAAACTACTCCAAAGAAAGGCTCCAACTCATACCATTTCAAACTCCACTAGCACTAAGACCTGATTAACACGGGAAAAGGATAGATTAAACCCAAAATCACCGTGCCGCAATCAACCACACATTAAGACCAAATAGTAAGTAGTTCCACACAAAAAATTGACATCCAACATCACATGTGCACAATAAACCCTAAAATCACAGAATAGATAAAATCCCGTACACCACGTGAAGAAATTAAAATTAGGAAATGATTAGGGTTCGAGATAAGGAAGTAAAACAATAATCGAGTGATCACACAGAAGAAACCGAAACAGGTGAAAGCCAGAGATCATGCGAAGAACGTGTACCTCCAACTACGCTGCGCTACCATTAGAGAACATGGAGAGAACGAGCATCAAAAACCCTAAACGCAGAAGGATCGTGTGAGTGTGTGTGTGTGGGTGTGACAGAGAGAAAGAGAGTTCTGTGTGAGAGAGAATCAGAGTTGCGAAGGGAATTAGAGAGAAAAAGAGAGAGATAATAACAATTTGTGCATTTTGTTTCTTGACGGAGGACTGGCTAATGTGTCATCCACTCACTACTCGCATTTTCAACGCAAACCACTTTAATGCAAACGGAGTTACCATGTCACCAACCAAACACACCTTAATTCACGTGTTCCCCTACCTTCTCATGCTAATTAATGTGATTATGAAAAAAGTTTGAGTCCATTATCAGTAATTAGCATATCACATTATTTTTACATTATTGTTTTTTCAAAAAAATATCAAACTTTATCTGTCCTAATCTACTCCAAAATGAGGTGGATGTTTAATTTTTCTTTCTTAATTAGTGTTCTTTAACAAATATGGTGTTAAATTATATTGAAATTATTTGAGGCATATTTGCCTTACTTAGAAAAAATAGGTTATACCGGAAAGATAAATTTACACTCATCCAAACATAAATTACTGTAATAAGTTTGTTTCTTCAAAACCCAATTTTATGTCAGGATGGTTTTATAAAAGAAAATATAAATGATTTTTTTTCCTTCTACATTTTTCTTTTGCTTTAAACTGTCATAAATTATATGATTTATTTCGTTTTATAGTTAGGCTTAAATAATTTGTTATCCCGTAAAATATTATTTTGGTTTTTATTTTTTATTTATTTTTAGATATCAGTGTATTAGATTAAGTTAAATTTATTCTAAAACTTTTAACCTAAACCAAATTAAATTGGTTTAATTGGATTGAGTTAAATTCGAGTTTCCTATTTTTTTTTTTAGTATTGAAATGGATTGGGTTATCAATTTAGTAAATTAAAAATATATTGTAACATCTGTAACTTTAAAATTAAAAAAAAAAAAACTTAAAATAAATATTTTTCAACGTTTATTTATTCTTACTAGTCAATAAATTACTTATAACGCACAAAAGGTCATCCTCAAAATTGTGAAAAGTCAAAACAATAATAAGAATTTCGTTACAACTCAATGGATGGGTGTAAAGGGAAATTTCATCAGAATCTCTTCGGGGAAAATTAACATTTACTCTTAACATGTGATATGAAAAATTATTCATCGTATTCATAAACTATAATTCACATGATAAAACGACTAACTTTTACCCTAAAATTGTTAGATGTTTAATATTGGTATTATATATTAATATATTAATTATGTACGTAGTCTATTGGTTTAAATTTTATCAATATATTATTTAAGTCGATTTCAATTAAGTACACTTGAGAAAATTTAACCGATCCAATAATGCAACTCAATTCTCACATTATGTAATTAAATTAAGATGAATATAAAACCCATAAATAACTCATTCTACTGATCTATTTTTCTTTTATTCCTTATGATTTATTTATTTAATTGTAATTCTAAATAATAGATTATCACGACTGATAATAGATTATTATAGCGAGAAAAATGTTTTCATTAAAGTTTATGTGATAATTGATTATCACTTTTGATAATCAATTACCAACAAGAGTTTGTGATTTGATTCTTCAGTTTCTTGTCTTAATTTCGAAAAAGGTTTCTATAAATAAAGTGTCATACCGTCAATTGAAAAAATAGAAGTTAAAAAAGTTAGAGTATTTAAGAAGTCTATGTGGAAGGCTTTGAAAAATCTAGCGTGGGTAGAGTGATAGGTTATTGTGTGATTGAATGTTGGTGTTGTTGTTATGAGAAGTTGTCTATTCTTTGTGCGATTCAAATGAGGTGTTCATTCCATGTGGATTTTAAGGAATATATCTTTTATCTCTTCTTGATTTAAAATAGGTGTTTTCTATCATAAATTATTTGTAATCATTATTTTTTTAGTGTTTGAGTTAATCACTCCTCATAAAGATTAATAATTGGATGTACCATTTTTTTTATCTGACCCAGTATAAAATACCTTATACAATTTTCTCTTCCCTACTCTGTTTATTTTATTATTATTATTTAAATAAAGGAAAGGATTTTAATTAAACTTTGAATTAAAAGGGAAAACTTAAAAAAAAATTATTAATAAAACAATTCAATCCCCTATTGCTTTTTGTCCAAACGTGAATATATCAGTGCACAATTTTAACAAATTTGGCCTAAACTTAGGCCAACTTCACCCAATTTGAACTATAATTCGTTTCGAGTTGAGTTTGAGTTAACTTGACTTAGATTTGGTCTTTCTTGTGACAGGCCTAAAATTGGTCTTAATTAGAATAGGCCTGACATGGTCTTGATTAGGTTAGACATGACTTGTCTTTGAGCTAGAGTCAATCTGATCTTAATAAAATTAGGTCCAACTTAAATCTAATTCAATTTGACTGGACATGAATAGACAGACTCGAAAGAATATGGATTTTCCCTAAATTGAGTGAATGTAGACTCACTTTGACTTTGCTTGAACTAGCCATCGACTTACTTAACATAATTTGGACTCAAATCACTCTTATTCAAATCGAGTCATTTCGACATTGCATGAGCTTGACCAAACATACCTTACTTGGGTTTAACCTAATCTAACATTTCATAACTTGAAATATATTAACGTACCTTGATTTTTTTTATCTTCAAAATCTAAAATTATTCATTTTATATCCAATTAAATGGATTGAATTTAAAATTCTAAAATATAAATATAAATTTAAAATAAATTCATTTGCATGTATTTAGATAATCATGGACATAATTTCATAATTTAGATTTTTCTTCTCACCCTTAAATATATCTTAAACAACTTGAGTAGAAAATTACAAATCCCATCTTTTACTATTGTGTGCACCTTCTTTATTTCATTTATTGGTTTTGGTACTCTTATTTTTGTGTCCCTATAATTTTAGTTTCTTTCGTTTTGGTTCCACAACAGTTTCGGGTTGTTTTTGATAGCAGAGAAAAAAAAACGACAAATAAAAAACCCCTTACTTAATTGGGACAAGAAAAGTCGTTCAAAACTTAAATTTTTATGCTCTAGATTTCATTAAAGTCATGAAAGAAAAGTATTTAATTTGTGTTTTGGTAGGTAAAAGTTTTTTTCTTTTAAATGAAAAAGTGTTACCTTTGGTTATTATTTAGTTTTAACTAGTTTTATAATTTGTGTCTTGATAGATGTATTTATATATGAGAAATGATAGGTTGACACCTACATTTTACCACTTTTTTTACCACCTTATGTGACATCACTGTGTGACTTTCTATGTTTCATTTTTAATTAATTTTTATACTTTTGCACTGGCACTGGAGATTGAAAGTATATCCCGCGCGTGGGTACATTTTGGTCTCATTTTCACCTACCAAGCCTCCCACCATTTTCACCTCATTTTTTCACACTCCATTTACCTCAAATTTTCATACTCCATTCGCTCATTCTCTCTGTTTGGTTTGTTCCTTTTCACCCACCAAGCCTCCACCCATGAGAGGAAGAAGCAATTTCATTTTGGCAGTGGCTCTCCTTTCATGGCAAAACTAGGTCTTCCATTTTCGTTTCCTATTTTCACCCAAATATTTTTTTTTCTTCGTTCCTTTCCACCCACGAAGCCTACTACCAAAATGAAATTGCTTCTTCCTCCCGTGGGTGGAGGCTTGGTGGGTGAAAAGGAACAAACCAAACAGAGAGAATGAGCAAATGGAGTATGAAAAATTGAGGTGAACGGAGTGTGAAAAAATGAGGTGAAAATGGTGGGAGGCTTGGTAGGTGAAAATGAGACCAAAATGTACCCATGCGCGGGATATATTTTCAATCTCCGGTGCCAAGGTAAAAGTATAAAAATTAATTAAAAATGAAACATAGAATGTCACACAATGATGTCAGATAAGGTGGTAAAAAAAGTGATAAAATATGAATGTTAACCTATCATTTCTCTTTATATATATATAACTTTATATATATAACGAAGGGAGTTCCTTCGACTCATTCTCATGTCTCCGCTGTAATACGACCAAGCATTCTGAGGCAGGGACTGTTGTCTCCTTGTACCTTAGTTTTGAGGTAGTAGGAACGGCTTTTGTTAGACAACCTAGTTTGTTGTCTTTTTTTCTTCCTCCATTTGGTTACTATTTGTTTTCCCAAACATAAAAAGCATAATTTTGAATGTTATTATATTTTAATCTATATAAAAGTATTGAATATATACATTTTTTTTGTACATTTTATTTTAATTTCTAATATAATTTTAGTAAAAGAACATTTAAAAATGCGCAAACAAAACAATCCATAAACAATACACGACTGTATAACAAAAATCAATTATAGTCCGGCATCATATTCTCAAGTCCAACCGATTATGTAACTAAAATATACTAGAATACAATTTACGTGACATTGATTATACTATCTATAACAATAACATGATTGTTTATAATATAAATAGAATGAAGTAAATGTAGATATAATCAATGCTTTCGAAACAAACAATTTAGTTTATAACTAATAGATGTAGCATTCAAAAGCATGGACTATCAACTCTACATAGCAGGAAGGATGTTTGATCACCTTTTCTCAAATCTCCTATGAATTCACACCTTCCAAACAACCTCTAGAGGAGATTAGAGTTTGAAATATATAGCAAAACCATCCTAAATACATGAGATCCATGGCCACTAAAAGTGTTTCATGCTTGTCACATAATAGTGATAGTTTGGACTAAAGAAGTTAGATAGATACTACAACCAGCAAGTGTTATCAATGAGCATGAATTTGCACAGTGATAATAAACTGATGCTTGAGTGCTGAGTCACTGGTTATAGTGTTTTATTCACAGCACATGTGTTTTTATATAGCAAGAATGCTAAATTCATCTATGTAAAATTGAGGGAAGTTTATAGGAGAGAACTCCAATAATTTCGTTTATGCAAAAAAGAAACTAATTTCAGTTCTCCCCTAGTTTTCTGTCCTGAAAGGAAATGGAGATGCTCTACTAAACAGGCTCATAAGCAATCCTAAGCAATCCTAATCAGTGTGTATCCACCGCATCAAACACATAAAAATGACTAACAATTACCATCTCTACAATATTTAGTTGATAGAGATATAAATCTCACCTGTTCTGTGATAGGACTTTCATGGCAAAGTAATAATTTTAAAATAAAGTACATCAGAAAATACAATATCTTCAGCAAAGAAAAATTGGCTAAATGAGTATCAATCTATGTACAAAGGCTATTTATTGAAGCCACACCTCACATACAAGAGACAGCACTGAAACAATATAATGGAGCATCCATGGAAAACCCAACACCACAATTTTAACATAACCTACCAGAAACAAATGATATCTAAAGCAAATAACAAAGGCTTAAATGAATATAAAACACTTGTAACTAAAAATTTATGTACAAAAGTTATTTGGTGAAATCACCATAACTCAGTTGCATGAGAACATAGTGCTGCGATATGCATGAGCAGAAAACCATAATGGAAGTGTTGAGCTATACTTGACAGAGTACATTTCTTTCCAAACTTGACTCTTGCAATGATACACCAAAATCTGCTTATGAGTCGCCAAAAAAACATATTCACCTGTCTGACTGATCGGGAAAATGCCTGGCACCATTCCTCTGATACACCTCAGACTCACCTTATCCACCATACACCATTCATCCTTCCAGTAATCTTTAAGCACCCATATATTCATCCATGCTTCGGAAATTTTAATAACAGACAAGCACCCATCAAAGTCTAAGAGATAAATCCTATAACCATTTCCATAAATCAAGTCATACGGTAGCTCCATCTTCCTCCAAACGTCACAACTTAAATCAAGCACAAGTATATAAGTAGAGCTAACTGTCAACCAGTGCAGAGCATTATTGACAAAAACAACCTGGTTCTTGTTCATGTGAGTGAAATGGTCATCTTGTAATGAGACAAACTTCCTCCACTTGTTCAACTCAGAATCAAACACCAAACATATAAAACTCCCATCTGGTCTATGACCAAAAGTGCGATGGTAACCCGCTAGAACAACATTGAACTTCTGAAAAGAAGCATCACAAGCCAAGCCAACCAAGGTAGCCTCTCCATCCGGATAAAACCGAGTCACAGGCCTTTCCCTACTCTTGGGAAGCAACCGGTACTCGCGAGTGACCGGATTGCAGACATAGAAGACACCCTTATCAGGAATACTAGAGCAACACAGCAAGCCATTACAAGATGCTCGAACCTTAACTCTATCATTCAAGAAACTCAGTGAAAATTCAGACACACCTCTTAAATTATCAACACATATTAAGCTAGATTTGGACCCGTACGAATCAGAAACCTCGACCAGAATCATGGGGTTCTTCCTAGAAACCTCATTGTAGAGTTGAACAAAATACTTATCCAATGACAACCTATTCCACAGTTTGCACACGGTTTTGAACCTGAAAAGGGACTTCACAGGCAACCTTGCCAGAATCTGAATGACCACCTCATCCGGGAAAATCCCATCTCCTCGCATAATATCCATAACGGAGAACCTCAAATACGAAATCAGAACATGAATAGCAGATTTTTTTTTTACACGAAATAAACGCCCGAGTACCCAAAAGAACAAAGTTAAAAATTCGATCTTTTCTTACCGGAACAAAATTCGGGGTATCCGATGAAGCGCCAGTTGACGGAGCGGGTACAAAAAGGATTCAACTTTGGGGCGGTGGTGGGTTTGCGATGGTTGGAGAATGGGAAAGCGAACAATGGGTCTTCAAATTCCGTTTACGTTTGACAAAATAATGGGGGATATGTCGTCATTATCGCCACACACGCAAGATTGAATATATAATATGGCTAAGCGTTTACCCGAAAACGTTTAGAACTTAATGATTGGAATGAGAAGGAACATGACATATGAACTTGATCGCACAACGAGAATAGAGGGAGAGAAGAGAGAAGAAAAGAGAAGGGGATCGAATTGAAGGAACTTGTGAAGAATGAGAAGTAGACATAAATGAGTAAACTTGGGAGATGAATGCAGAATGAAGCCCGAAAGAGGGTTTTATTTTGTTCAGTTCATCTGGCAAGTAACTCCTTTAAGAACTTGATGTATTCTGTCAAATATTTTTTTTTTTAATTATATAATTAATAAAAAAATTATTGTTCATTATGACGCTTTTCTAAAATTTAACAATATAAATATTTTATCAATTAAGGAATAATCTAACTTCTTAAAAATTAACTTTTAACTGAATCACACTACTTAAAATAATCAATTTTGACTTTAACTTTTAACTTAATTGATACTATTTTAGTGGCGAGGTAGTTTTTTAAAAGTTTCTTATAATTGAATTCTATGACTTAAAGTATTCCTCCTGTTAATATACATTTTATTTTCTTTAAAGAATATGAGATGTTTAATTACAATTTGTGATCATAAGATAATTGGAATGAGTTTGTTTAATTTGATTAAAAAGTTTATTTATTGCATATAATAATATGAATGAATGGTAGAAATATACATGTATCATACGTTTTTCTTATCATCTATTGCAAATCGGTAGTGGAACTTCAACAAAAATTACAAAAATTTTAGGGAGCCAAATTATATTTGTTATATATATATTTTTTTTAATTAAAAAAATCATTTTTTTATATCATTTTCTATATTCAAAATAAGCACTCATGATAACAGAATCCAAAGACTATGACAATAATATATATCAAAGAGTAACATAAAATTTATCATCAACAATAATATATTAAAAACAAAATACCTTTAGTCAGAGTGTTTCTCTATGTTCTTTGAATGACTTAAAATCTTCAATAATTAAATCAGAAGTGAAACTAGTTGCAATATCACTTTCTATGAAAATCAACTCAATTACATGTAACGATGAAAATATTTAATTCAGGTCGTCCGCTTCGTTTTTTACTAAAAAGATAGCATGGTAATCAATATGCAACATATTTTAATGGCAAATACTCTAACCATGAAGAAAATAAGTTAAACCATGTATATTGAAGTCTTATTGGAAGATCATTTTTACCAAACAACGAATAATTTTCTAGATGCATTTGATATGGACCCATTTTAGATAAGTCTTTCGTACCTCATCAATTTGATTTTGTGGGTGTTGCCAAATTTGAATACGCTGCTTTTTTGGATCACGTTCTAAAGCATTCTCAAATTCATTATATGTAATTTAGGAACCTTATAGATTTGTTTTTCATTTTCTTCAATTTTTGGATTCTCATGAAGTTTCACAATTTTATATGATGTAGATGCATTTTTTTCATCTTCATCACAAGCATTTCTCTTGACAAAATAATCAATTATTTTACTCTTTATCATAATTTTTCTAATATAGATTTGTCACCTCTCACCTATTTACAAAAAGATAAAATTATGAATACCCCAAATTAAATATTAAAAACAAGACTCGATATTTTAAGAAAACTAATAACTTCTAAATCATTAACTTCCCTTGCCTTTAGATTTCTAATTTTGTTCTTTCCTTACACAACCTCAAAGCCTAAAATAGTTTTATTTATACAAAGAAGAGTTTAATCAACAATTAAAGCTTAACTTTATTATCTCTAACAATTAGAGATATGCCTAGAGCGTAGAAAAACTACATACAAGAGAAAAACATATTGCTTCGAAACAAAAATGGTAAAAAATGAACTTACTCAAAAGAATAAATTATTCGGTCCAAAATGTTTCTTAACTCTTCAATTTTGTCGTAGTGCAATTTGATTTTGAAAATAATAAGGAATTTATGGTAAAAATTGAGATTAAAATAAGAGGAGAGAAAGAGATGAAGATACAAAATAAAGAGAAACCAAATAAAGAAATATAAAAAATGATAACCAAGAGAAAAAATGTGATTTTTAAATTAAAAAAAAAAATTTCAAATTAAATTAATATAAATAAAGTAATAATACATATATTTTTTTTAAATATAAAATAAAATAAAAATAGTTGGGGAGCCACGACTCCCCCATCTCACTTATATTCCGCCAATGCCTGTAGAGCTTGGTTTTGTTATTAAATTTCAATTATTTATTAACTTGAGAGTTTATTGTTGAGATTGAAGTTTTGTGAAGTTAATTAACTATTTAGGAGGTACCATGCAGTTTTTGCTTCTTCATTGTGCTTTTCTCCAAAGCAACACTTATATTATGCACAACTTAATTATTATCAATTTGTGGATCCATGTGCAACTTTCAAATAATAATATAAAAATTAATTGGTGTTTAACGAGAGAGGTGATATTTTTGTTTTTTCTTCTTCCATTTTTTTAGTTTATATTTTTGAAAAATTAATACAATTTGATTATTTTTGTTAGTTTTATCGAAACAAATTAAAAATCTTTCATCAAAATTAAAATTGTTATTAACATAATTTTAGTGTCAATTTTAATAAAAAAATTATTAATCTATTATAATAAATTTAACAAAAATAATCAAATTACATCAATTTTTCAAATATCAATACCAAATTAAAATTAAAAGAAACTAGATCACCAATTTGATATTTTTAGATGAAACATGAAAAGAAAAAACTAATTAAATCATCAAATGAAGTGAATTTCTTGAGCAAGTCTATGTGAAGTTTTTACATTCCTTTTGAAAATTTATTCTCTTTCAAAATAATTTGTCGTAGACTTAAAAGAGATCAAGTAGTTGACCACTTATTTAATGATGAGGATTGTGTAACTTATGCCACGCCTATAATTTGGTATATTTGAATGTAGATCACTTACTGCACTTATTAATCTATTCTTTAAATAATAGATATGTTAATGTGTATTGTATCACCGTGCCCTGCTTCATTCCTTCTTTTACACATGCACGAATTTATTTATTTATTTATTAGTCAGGATACACAAGTTTTAACTCACTTTCCAAGTCTTCTAGTTTAAAAGAATTTATTTTATTATTAGGTTATAGTTTATCGAATGCCCTTTTAGGAAATGTATTGTACACTATTGATTTAGTTTATATTCCATTTTTTCACTAATCATTAAAATTTATTTATGTTAAAAAATTACTACAAACGATAAACAAAAGGAAAACTCTGGAGAAAAAATAGACAAAAAATATTTAACACTTGGAGAGAAGGGGAATGTGCAAAATCAAGAGAGAGGGAGGGGTTGGAAAAAAAAAAAAAAAGAAAATGAATGGTGTAATAAAGAAAATAAAGGAGGGTATCATTAGTTTGGGCATTAAACAAATCTAAGCTTTGTTATATGTCAACAACCCATACAAGGGTTTTTCTTCCTGCACCCCCAATTTTTCTTTCTACATCCCTAACTTTTTTATAATTTGCTGCCCTTTCGATTTGTAGTTACCGACTTTCAGAAACTAGAGTTATCGACTTTTAGAACTCGGTGTTACCGGCTTTCAAAATTTGGTGTCACCGGCTTTTAAAAACCGATGTTACTGACTTTCAGAATCCGATTTTATCGATTTTCAAGATATGAACCATGACGAAACATGAATAAAAATTTTAGGGGTGTCAAATTTAATTTTTTTATATATAAATTAATTTTCTAGTTAAATAAAAAATTCTTCATTTTCTTTACTTAAACTATTTTCATAGAGTGATTCACGTATGCACTTTTCAGTTTCTAATATTTTTAAATCATTGAATTCACATAACAAAGGTATTTTAATTTTTATTCCAAATCAAGGTTATCCAACTAATTCAATATGTGTAGCAGAATTTGTAATACAACCCAAGATATATCCATAAATTTTTCCATTTCGGTAGAAAACACAACAACCTTTAAATTTCATAATTTAAGGTTGTACTAATTTGGGTAAAAATATAATTAAGGTTCATGCCAATTTGATAAAAGAATTCCAAAAATCATAATTAGGGTTCATACTAATTTGAGTAAAACTTAATCTAGAATAAACATCATAAGAAACTCATAAATTTAAGATACATAAATCATAAATTTTTCGGCTTTCAGAATCCGGTGTTATCAGTTTTCAGAATCCTGTGTTACTGGCTTTCAAAAACCGGTGTTACCGGCTTTCAGAAAACGGAGTACAAAATTTCATTCTTGGGGTGCAGACTATGGAGATATTTAGTTTTTTTTTTGAAAGATATAATGATCTTTACACTCAAACTTGGAGGTGCAGGAAGAAAAATTAGGGGTACGAGAAGAAAAACCCCATACAAATAGTGAAAACGTTCTTCATTTTGTTTTGCAATTCTATACATCAGGTTATTGTTTTCTACACCCCACAACTACTAACTGCAACCTCACAAAGAAAAGACTCAGACAACCTCGACCATTGCACTACATCACCAATGTCAATATTATCGTCGTTGTTGCTTTCATCATCCTCGTTGTAAAGAAAGAAAGCCATAGAGGAATAAGAATAGAGAAAATACCAAAAATAAACTCATTTCAAAAAAGTTTAAATATATTTTTGTTTCTCAATTTTTAGTAAAAAATAGAATTCGTCACTCTTCGAATTTTTGACCTAATTTAGTTATCTAACTTTAAAACTGTGTGAATCTAGTTCTTTTAACAAGATTTTGTTAAATTTATTTAACGTTTTAAATGTATTTTATGATAGTTTCTTAACTAACATTGAAGCAAAATTGTGTTAAACAGTATAAACAATTTAAATGCTATCATGAAATGTGTTTGAAACGTTAATTAAACTTAACAAAATTTGGTCAAAATGACTAAATACACACAGTTTTAAAGTTTGCGGGACTAAATTGGACCAAAATTTTGAATAGAGGGTAATTCTAATTTTAACTTATAGTTGAGAGACCAAAAACATATTTTATTCTTTAAAAAAACATTATATGCATTCAGAAAAATAAAAATTTATTCTAAAAATTTTAATCCAAAATAAATTTTATACGTTTTAGAAATTTTGTTTTGAAAATTTCATTCCAAAAATTCTATTATAGGAATCTTGTTTCGAAAATCTTATTCAGAAAGTTTTTGGAACATATAATTCAGAAATCATTTTTTAAGGATAAAATGGTCATTTCTAATGCCAAGAAATTGTGAAGGTGCAAAAAGTAAAAACCTTGTATATGTTATTTATTACTTCATTGTTCGGTATCTTTGAATAATAATGTTATGGGCCTAGAGTGCATCTCAAAGAATAAAAGAACCGTGTATTTTTTTTTTCTGTTTTAGTTTGAGACTGAAATTCATAGACATTTTGAATTATACAAACCAAAATGTAAACATTAATATTAATATTTTTATAGTCTAAAATTATAATTTAAAACATAAATTATGTTTTCAATTGTATATTATAATATATATATATATATATATATATATATATATATTATTTTATATTATAAAAATTACATTTGAAAATACAAAATAAAAATCATTTCAAATTTCAGAATATAAAATGTATTTAATCAAATGAAATCCACAATAAGATAACAAGGTCACAAAATGGAATAAAAGACTACAAAAGGGATCACTACACAATACCCTTATTCACTAAGAAAAAGGGATGTGGGGACACTTGTGGTCAATCCATAAGTAGTACCTATGAAATCATTCACATTAATCAATTTACTGCTATAACTCACTCCAAAAAGTCATATTTAATTATCAAGTTAGGAAGCCAAGAAATTGGGGAGGGTGTGACTTTGTAACTTGTTTGACCATGAAACTTTGGAGACTGTGTTGCTACTAAGATTTTCAACTGCCATCATCCTTCACACCCTACTTTGTTTGAGTCTTCAGAAGTCTCACCTATATTTTCTTTCGGTCACCATAGATTCCTTCTTCTCTTAACCCATCATTTCCCTCAAAACACACCTTTTTTGTTCCCTCTTTCTGGGTAACTTGTTTCTCTAACTTGATACTTCCTAACCAAGTTTCTAAGTAACCAACCATCCAAACACTGTCATCATAACATATCAAACCTACAAAGAAACACAGGATCTTATATTCGATGTGAGAAATCATCAGTGGATTCTCATGTCCCTGTCTCAATGAATATTACATTCTACCCACCTCACTACTCCACTACATGGGTCGTACTCAGAACCAACCATTTTGTTCCTTCGCTATTATTATTACTATTATATTATCTTGATCTTCGTACTCGTTAGAATGATTAGCGTTTAATAATTTAGAATGATTAGCGTTTAATAATGATATGTGTTTCTTTTATACATGATTGACCGATGTTGTTTGGTTTTATTCTATTAATAATATTTTTCGTTTTTTTTACACACCTGATAAATCTTATATCGTTTAGGAGTTGAGGTCAAACAAAGTTTAAATATTTCTATCTCCCTCTATCTTCCATGATGCTGATAATATCTTGAAAACGTGGTAGCTGTTACTAACGGTGACCGGCTGCCAGACAAACTCCATATTCATCTACTAGGATGTATCTTCTTAATTTTATTAGCTTTATGTACGTATTTTTATCAGATTCGATAAAAATGTTGTCTTCATTTCTCTTTCAAATCATGGAGTAAAGTCATATAATCTATAGTAATGATATAATATTTTCTTTGTCACAAGTCTCTATTATGTGTAGTGACTCAACTGTGTTTTTTCTTTCTTTCTTTAACATCTATCTCCCTATTATCTCAGTGTCTTTTTCTCTTGTCCGTGAATAGTACGGGCCATTGTCTAGTCTATTAAAATATGTAAAGTATTTAAAGAATTCATATTTAGGTATGCATAAAAATTCATAAAATATATAATATAGTAAATATGCGATAGTAACTATGTAATGTAAAATTAAAAACATGTTTGGCATTCCTAAAAACAACATAAAATTATAAAGCACTGAAACATAACATGTTCCTACTATGTACAAATTAAAATTGTATCAATCCCATATTTTCTTCAAAAAAAAAAAATCCATAAAGACGTTAAGTTTGTTTTTAGTTCATCAAAATACCATGGCTCTACACTTTCATATTATGGACATTTCTTTTAATCATTTTATATGTCGTTGTATTAAACTTTCATAATGGCTAGATACTTGTTGGTGCATTATATCAATAGAGTTTGAAATGGTCATCTAAAAAAAGTTAAAATATTAATGATTTATTAATGGTATTGCAACTAAGATAAAATTTGGTATACGGAAATATGTTGTTTTAAATACACTTATTTAGCGAACACTGAAACAAAATGTTTTATTTAATATACGCTAACAATAAAATCTTCACAATCATACATAAAAAAAGGAGTATGTAATCAATTTAAATGAAATTTAGAAAGTATGGGCTAAAAAAAAAATATATATATATATATATATATATATATATATATATATATATATATATATATATATATATTTAAAATCATAATATTTATAATTAACTTAAAAGTATCTAAATGAATTTTAATTGAAGTTACGTTGATATATTATTTTTTAAATGGGTTAATATTAAAAGTAACAATTTTAAAAAGTAAATTTGACTTGAAAACATGAAGATGGACTGAGATTTGTGATTAAACAAATATGAAAAATTTTAAAGGTTATAGAAGTAGTAATCTGCTATGGTGAGTTTGAAGTTGCACTCAGAAACACTGGGAAACAACTCTGGCCACCCACATGGCCCACACAAAACCTGAAGACCCTTTTGTCCTCCTTCAGTAGGATTTCAACTCAAGCACAATCACTGCACTCAATAAAATAATTTTATTAATATTATGAGTAAAACTTTATCAGTTAATATTTATATTATTATTTACTGAAAAAAGTTCTGATTCACAGTCCAATGTTCTCCACTTTACTACTTTAGCAGTGTGACCGCTTATAAAAATATTCTTAAGGAAATCATCATAATTGTTTAATAACTGTTGAAAAGCAAAAAGAAAAAAAAAATACAACGCACAACAAAAATGATTTTATCATCTCCTTTGTTAAGTCAGCCACAGAAAACTGCATTTCCAACATTTAACGTTTTTTCCTTTATACTGGGCCCTGCTGACGTCACAGGTCCGTTTAGATCTTTCTGGGCCTTGGACCTGTCGCAATCAGGTCCATTGGGAAAGCCCACTGGCCGCGATCTTTCCTTTTTTCCTCCATATAAACCTCTGCAATTCCTCCATTCCCTCCCATCTTACCTTACCATAACAAAAAGTTCCTTCTCTCTTTCACTCTCACTCTCACTTTTTTCTGTGCTTCTCTTTCTCTCTCCTTTCACGCTCCTCGAATAGTATAGAGAGGAAAAAAGGGTCTCAAAGATGAAACCAAAAGACGGGTTTGTTGCTGAAGGTACCACTGTTAGCATGAGTTGAACTAGCAGAATAAAATTTGCATCCCCTCTATAGTCATAGCTTGCAAAGCTACACTGAACCTTTCTGATATGTGTAATTCATGTTAAAGGTGTATTTTTTGTACTAGCTCAGCTTATGCTATATAAGATAATTATTCTGTGACTGACTGAACTATTTTACTTTATGGTAAATGGAAGATATTCCCTCGTATTCTTTTAATTGTTTGTTCTTACTTTTTTCCTCTCCTTGCTACTTTTAATCTAATCAAAATGTCTTCTGCTTCTGGCTCTGCTATTCTTCTTCATTATTCTCTGCACTAAATAAGAGCATGATACATGATGCAGGTCCCTATAAGAGGTTTCTCATCATGCACGTGACTAGCAGCAAGGAGGCCATGGTCAACTCTCTGAGAATTGGGAGGTGTGACCAAAAAAAAGCCATTAGTGGCTCTGAAATTGGAGCTGACAATTCTCCTGGATTGGTGGCAGCAGCAGCAGGAGCTTCACTTTAATCTGGTGCTATCCTATCTGAGCTTTTTACTTCCTTCTCTCATCTTTTTTCATCATCTAGTTTTTATCACACTTTTTTTTTTCTAGGACTTTTCTTGACCTTGTAAGACCTTTTCTTGACCTTGTAAGACCTCACACCTTACCTATTTTCTTTGTTTCTGTTTACGAGAAAAACCCTATATCACAATCCACTGATATAGAGTTTGATCTCCTTCTTTCCCCGTTGCCACCCAACTCATCCTCTCCTTCCTTGTCTATCCCTCCTGAGCTGTTACAGTTTTTGCCTACCAAGATGAAACAACTAATATGCCATGGCTTCAAAGAAAATGACTAAGGATCTTAGCTTACTTTAGAACCTCGCTCAATGAGGGTTCTTCAAATCTGGTAGCTATTCGGAGACCATGGCTTCCAGATTTACAATCGGGGTATAATTTATTTTGTAGTTCTTTTACCTCTGAGAAATCAATGTAGCTTGCAGTTTAGTCAGCTGCTAGTATACTTGATCGTGGTCCTTAAGGTTGGTCGTGGTCCTTAAGGTTGGTCGTGGTCCCTATCTTGTTGATTTGCTTTCTTCTTTTATGCAAAACAAATGAGATAAATGCCATGAATAAGCTCAATTTGGCACTACATGTGTCCTAGGCTACTAGAGCCTCATCTCTCCATCCATTACATAGAACTGAAAGGCATTAAAGTCACACACTCTCTCCAATTGAATTACATCAAGTAAGAAGAATGGACCACCCTTCTCTTGCTTAGTACTAGTCTTTCTTTCTCTCTTTTTTTCTAGTGTAATTTAAAATGCAAATATTCAATTTTCTGTTAGTCCAGCAAGTGTGAAAGTATGATAACCTTGGTAGCAAGTGAGATGACAGCAAATTTGACGCTGAAAACGCAATTTCCCTTTGGCTTTCTTGATTTGGATGGGTGCTTCAGCCATTCCTTTCACACGGCAGGGGGAAGGACAAGCACTTTGGGATAGAATACAACCTGAGCCCATAAGGAATATCACACACCCCAATGTTTTTGATGGGGCTGCCACACACCTACCACCCTCAAATAATGAAGAATAATACCTCTCAAATTACCACTTTCTCCTTCACTAAAATATCAAAGATGTCGGCAACACAAAGAAACAAGAGGGTAGGGTGGAATTTATCTGTTTTTAACCATATTCCATTTCAGATGCCTAACATATTGTTTCCTTCAATCATCGGCGCGTGGTAGACCAACCTAATAGCGTATAGACAAATATTTGTTCTCTGTACAAATAATGTATGTAGTATATTCAAAAACGGATGCATAAAATTTTGTGTATTGACACGATTTGTGTGATGGTTATGCAAGTCTAGGGAAAGAAAGAAATTGTGACACATCAACTACAGAAACCTTTTGCCTACAAATTCAATTCAACTGCATACCTTGACTTTGATAATCTATTCTGATTTTTCAGGTTTTTAATTATAGATGTACTGCATCAACTTTTATGTACTGCTATATTTTTTTTCCTCAATTTTACTAATTGAAACTTAGCTGTGATGACGACCATAATTTAAAATTGAGTATAAATAGAAATTTCTCTATATAGGCCTGTGGGGAGTAGAAGTAGAGTGGAAAAATAGGATGCAGTAGTAAATGAGATTTGTGAACCATTAATTATGAAATAGAACTGAAGAGAAACTCTACTTGCATAAAAGGCAGATGAGGAAAATGAATGTGAAGATAAAATATTGATTGAATGTGATGGAATGAATGAAAGGTTTGACTGGGATGGATTATATGGAAGTGTGGAAGGTAAAAATGCCAGTAAAGGAATAAGAAAAAGGGTTTGTATACACTTTTTATGTGCCCAAACGGGATCAAAGGTAGGTGACTTGTGGCACAAAATGATGATGTCTATGAATGGACATTGAAAAGTTAAATGCCTTTTTTTAGGGTACGAGTTAGTAACTATTTACCTCACCTGGGACCCTGTTTTTCTTTTTTTGTGTTTCAAGTTTGTGGTAATGAGAGAGCGACAACATAAAGCTGAGCTTGAATTAAGTTACAGTGATAACAGGCTTCACGTATTCCTTTTGAGGTTATTTGCCATTAGGTATTACCATCCTTGGCCCCCATTTTGGTCAAGCCTTTTTCCAACTTTAGGTTACATGCGAACATGGCTCCTTCATTACCTCTTACTTTTTCCTCAACATCATTCCATTCATGACCCTTTCTAGACTAAGGGAATGACATCCCAATAATGCCTTCATGAAAAAACAGATGCCTGAATTAATTAATTAATAATATGAGTCGATGTTTCTTTTACGACAACTGAGACACTGTGTATCACAGGGACTATACCAAATTTAACATACATAAACAATTCTCAGTTGTGCAGTTTATAGGGCTACAAACTAATTATTACACTTGTAGCATGTCAAGGAGGCCGTGTGATTTTTTTTTGGTTAAATAATTACACGATAGTGCATCAGTGATGCAGTCTTGCAAGGTTTAACACTGAAAGAAGTTTAGTACTTTCAGCACCACTGTCTATACTCTAATTATCAGGGTATGGGAAGCCTGTATCTATACCTGAGTAAGGAGGCCATTCTTGGGGTGTGTTTGTTTCTAGGATTTTTTCAGGTAGACAAAAAATAATGAAAACTAAAAAAAATTAATAAAATTATAAACTTAGAATCACCAGAACCAATGTCTACGACTTTGATGAATGAAATTAGAATCAACAGAAGAATTGAATTGAATCCAAACATGCACTGCATCAAGTTGTCAAAATATACAGAGCAATAAGCACTGTCAAGCGAAATAAAACAAATAGAAGGCAACACTACCGAAACATTAGTCTTCTAGATGAGGTTTTGTAAAGTTCGATCGGAACGAAGTCTTTGATTTGGAGGAGCTGCATGGTTGGGGGCAGGTGCTGCTGGAGCAGTCATAAGACATAATCGCGGCAAAGAGGAAAGAAGAAACCCTGCAAATTCGAAGAAAATGGGACTAATAAAACATTAAAGATGCGAAAAAGTTCCACTGATTGTAGGGGAAAACATTTTACAAGATATAAGGCTTCCATTAGAACTCTACCAAAAACTTATAATGGAACCAACCAGGACCTACATCTACCTACCCTCACAAACCCCACACCATAATTCATATTTTATGTGTCACTGCTCCCAGCCATTACGGAAAAAACACAAAAATAAAATAATAATAAATTTAGTCTAATGATTATTTCATTCCATAACCGATTGGTACGTGACATATTTTTTTAATTCTATTTTTATTAATATAAATTAGCGTAAACACACGCGCGTACGTGTATGATGTTTTAAATATGAATGATATTATATTAATAAGTGATAATGTTGTAATATTATTAAGTTAATATATAAACTAAACTTATATTTATTAAAAAATTAAAAATAAAGTGAAATATATCAGAAGATTTCATGAAAAACGTAAAAATAATAGACAATTTTTAAAAATTTAATAAATTATTATATTTAAAGGGTAAAATTGATATTTTGAAATATGGACACAAAAAGGAGAATCCCCTCTATATATTGTTATATATACTTGAGAGACGAAAAACATAAATAACCCAAAATAAAATGATACATTTCTAGTACATTATTTATCCAAGAGTATTTCCTAAAACTAAAATAAAATTTAAATTTAAATTAAATATGTGAAAAATAAAATAATACAGTTTCAGTGTATTATTTATCCAAGAATATTCTCTAAAACTAAAATAAAATATAAATTTAAGTTAAATATGTGAAAATTAAAGTAATATATTTGTAATATATTATTTATCTAAGAGTATTTCCTAAATCTAAAATAAAATATAAATTTAAATTAAATATGTGAAAAATAAAATAATATATTTTTGGTGTATTATTTATCAAAATATATTTTTTAAAATTAAAATAAAATATAATCTTAAGTTAAACTAGCGTAAACACATATGCTATTGTGCCTGTGTGTATGCATTTTTAAAATATGCTTTGATATTATATTAGTAGGTGATAATATTGTAATATTATTAAGTTAATATATAAATTAAAATTATATTTATTAAAAATAAAGTGAAATATATCAAAACAGATGAAAGAATAACCATTGATAAATAAAGAAGAAAAAAAAACAGAGACATCCGATTTTAGAAAAAGCTTATAAAAGTTACGGTTAATTTTTAAAAATTTAATAAATTATTATATTTAAAGAGTAAAATTGATATTTTGAAATATGAACACAAAAAAGGAATTCTCTTTATATATTGTTATAGATTATTTTATTATTTTATTTTAAAAACTATAATTATTTTTTATTAGTATTTTAAAAGATCCTATATAGTTCACGTAATATAAATGATTATATTATATTATATATATATATGAAGAAAAATATGAATGTTTATTAGAATTATAAATATAAATAGTGCTTGAAATTTGTTCGACTGAATAATTTGTGATAGAAAAACAAAGAATTAATATATTTTTTTATCTGTACTTAAATATAACTTCGGTTATATAAAATATATCAAACTTTGTCAGAAAAAAATATGAATAGTAAATGAAAAATTTGCTTACATAAAAACTTTTTTTTTTGTTATTTAATATACAAAACATGTTATAAATCAATCTATACACATTTAACATACTAACTTTATTATTGAACATTATTATATGGCTGTAGTTTACTTTATATATTTTAAGCACAAAAATTATAATACTTTCAAAACAAATATTATATTTAAAATAACTAGTAATTATATTTATTAAAAAAATAAATTATAATTTAAATATATTGAATTTATTCATTTCATAAGGTACCTATCCAGTCCAAAAATACTTGGGTTACTCTTGGGCTACTCGAATACTCTGTCAAATATATATAAGTCTGGTTATATTCAAAGAAAACTTCCATAAATTTGGATAGAAGAAATTCTTATGAATAATATATTTTTATTTAAACAGCTTAGATATATTGATAAGAGATAAAAATTTACATATTATAAAGACTTTTGGTAACTAAGTATGTTTAAATCTTAAATCCAAGAAATTTATAAATATCATATACTATTATATACTTATGAAATTCTCTCACTAAACTCTCCATTCACTATTATATTCACATATTTTAAATACAGATGGATATTTTATATATTTATCCTTGAAACTCAAAGAAATCTTAACAAAAGACAACATTTTGCTTTTAAGAACTTACAATCCATCACAGAGGCTTTCAACAAATCATATAAGAACATAACATGTTAATTAAGTGAAAATGAAATAAATAATGCATTTAAAAAATTATATAAAAAATTTAATAAAATGAAAGAAAAACACATAGTAATTAATATTTAACACTAACTTTAAATAAAAGTTGAACTTTTTTTTCAGTAAATGATTTTTTTTTTAAATATTTTCTCAAACCTTTTATTCAAACATTTGAAAATAAAAGTGATATGTCAATGTACAAATACATAATATTAAAAGAAAATTAAAAACACGTTAACACTATTTGAACTTACAACCAAAATAAATTTTTCATTTAATTCCTTATCCTATTTTATTATTCTAATATCATTTTTAAACAATTATTTTAGGGGGCGAAATATAATACAAGGATACTTAAAAAAAAAATGAAATAAAACTTCTTTGAAACGTTCATATATATGAATTATAGTGATGATTTTATTATAAAATGAAGTAGTGCACAAATTTATTAAAAGAAAATATCAACAATGTCAATTATTAAAATGACTAATAATCAATTGATTCTATTTTTTTCTTATATTAAACAAGTGCATACACAATTTCAATTAAATTTCAGAACAACAAAATTAAACTAGTTATAATCTAAAAAAAAAATTATATTTTGAAGTTCATTTGTATATTTATTATAATTTGCATAATTTATATTGATTAATTGATTGGTTATACCCATATATTGACTTATTTGTGGATGAGTTAAATTAATATATTGGTTGAAATTGTAATGGTTTAGAATGACAGATGGAAGTTAATCTAACACTAGAAAAATTTGCTTAATTATTAAAATCAGTAAATAAAATAAGAAAAATATTTTTGATTCTCAGAATCTTTTCATAAAATTGATCAATATGCTTATTTCACCATTGACATATTAATTTAACTTTTCATTACAAATTAAATGGTTTTTATCCCTGATCACAAGCACTGTTTAATATCATAACCTTGATTTCCTGATCAAACATTAAGTTTAAACATCACATTATTATAATCAAAATAAAAAATAAAAATTATTTATAAAAATTATAATATAGTTATAGCATAAATACAGCCTATATTTATAAATATATTTTTAAGTTAAATTTGACAATATTGTTTTTAAAAAAATAAATTTCACTTTATTTTTTTTTAATTCTGTCTATATATTTACTTATTTTACCTTGATTTCAAAAGAGATTTTTGATATTTTCTGTTGAATAACTTTAGAATTCCTCTAAACTTCAACCTGAGTTATCTTTTTCTTTTAATAAGATTGTTAAATATATTTACTTTTAAAATTTATCCTTATTTCTTTTCCTAATATTAGTAAAATGAAACAATTAACTTCTAATTTTTCAATCGAGAGATGAATCTAAGGGTGACGGTATGTTTTGTCTTTGCCAATTTTCAGTTTGTAATATGGTCCATCAGATGTATCCAACGGCTGAAGAGATCTTACAAATTTCATAAATTTCTCCACGCCCTCCCACATTCTTACAGAGAGATCCTTAGACTAAAATTCAATCCAACGGCTACAGTTTGATATTAAAAAGAATCCAGGCGCCACCATACGATACGAAGCAAAAGACTCTAGAACCCTCTTTTTTTCTGTCTGTGGTCACCGCCTTTAACAGAGCCCTAACTAATTTGCAGAACAATCCACCTTTTGATCTATCTTTGGGGACAAGACACTCTTCAAACCCTTCTTGATTGCATCGTCTAATTTTTCAAGGTGAGTCATTTCCTTTCGTTCTCTCGTTTTATTTCCTTTTCATTTTCCCTCTAACATTCGTTCTGTTAATATATCTTCATTAATTCCTGCTATCACCATCTTTTTTCATTCAATTCGAACATGCACGCTTTTATTTTCAGGTTCAATAATCTATAGTAAAACAAGGTTTGTTTTCAGGTATGTAAGACGTGAATTTTGAGGTGCTGGTTCTGTTTGGTGAGAATGAACATCATCAAGGTTGGTCCTGGTCCACGTGTTCGTGGTGGGGTTCATGCCCCCAACTTGTCTCAGTTGCGCCGCGATTTTAAGTCTGGAGCATGTTCATCGCCGGTGGCTTTTGACCCTCTCTCCGTGACTTCCCTTCGCCTCACACCTGAATCTTTATCTCGCTCTCAATGCCAACCTGTCCTTAAATCTCGCCAACCTCTTCATCTCTGTTTGGCCGGTGGACAAGGAATGATGGAAAATAATGGGGTAAGAATAAACCTACTTTTTCTTTTACAGTTCTTGATTTTTTTTATTTTTTTCCAATTCGATGCTCCTTCAGAAGATTAGATATCGGTAAAGACATCAAATGTATCTTGCATAATGTGAGCTTGTTTTCTTGTTGTTGTGTTTGTTGTGTTTGTTCAGTTGTACTTTTTCAGATATATTCATAGAAGATACAAATGATATGGATAAAAGGATAAAATGAAAATATGAAAAGAACTTTTCGATGAGATTTTGTCGTAGCCTTTTGATATTTGTTGCTCCAAAAATGTTTTTAATTAATGCACAAACAAATTTTAATTTATGGATAATGATAAGTTTGTTTTTTTAGGTGGAGAAATGGGGCCATTTTGTTTTTGTGAGGCCAATTTTTGAATGAAACACTTTTCATTGTATAACTCTAGTTTTCTACTTAAAGTGAACCACCGATGTGTGAATAGAGGAGTCCGCATTCTTGATATATATTATTTGGGGCTTTTGTATTTTGGATTTGAATTGTTTTTTAGTTACTAAACACCAGAAACATAATTAGGATTTCCAGAGCAAATCTCTTCAAGAAGCTATGGAACAATTTAAGGGACAGTCGATAGAGGATATATTGCGACAGCAAATGCAGAAAGGAGGCAGTGGAGACATTCCTCCTGGAGGACGCCGTGGTGGTGGTGGTGGAAGTGATGATGGCAGTTCTGGGGGATCAGATGGGATGTCAAACGAAAATCTTCAAGTTGTTTTAGCAACAGTTTGCTTTGTAATAATGGTAAGTCCTCTCGTTGCATGTTGCATGAATTGTGCGTGTCTACTTATTCATTTAGTCTAAGATTTCTTTATTGTGTGGAAAATGAAGGAAAAACATAGTGACGTTGCTAAGATAATAACTGTGGTTAACTGTGTCTGTAAATATAATTTGTGTGTACTTTTTCTGAATTATTTAGAAAGCAAGAGGTGGTTGAGCTTGCATATATTTATATGCAAGATTGGTGATGATTTTTGACTACCTTCTTAGACATGATTAGTTGATTAACAATGTTGATAGGATGCTTGTGCTATGTCCCATTTTATAACACCCTCCATCTTTTTCCAGTATATTTTTGTCATCAACGGTTTAGAACTTATAAAGCTAGCTAGGGACTGCATCAAGTTTGTGTCTGGTAGAGGCCAGAGTGCTCGATTGAAGCGAGCCATGCACAGATGGGTTAAACTTTACGAGAATATCATTGAGAAGAAGGAAGCTGTCAAGAATGGATTGGAGAAAGCCTGCACATACTGGTTCGACCCTGATTTCTTCCGAGGTGTCAGTAGGCATAATTTGAAATCAACTCATGAATAATTCTTTTTTTCTGTATCTGTTATAAACCTGTTTCTTTCTTTAGGTCAAAGAGTGCTTTCAATATATTTTTTTTGGTATACATTCAATAGTATCCTTTGGTTGCTGAATTATCACTATTCAAGAATATAACCGGGTAAATAAAATGATTGCAGTTCTTTGTATGTAACATTTTTCATCTAGGGGATACGCTAGCAAGATAATCCTACAGTTTCTTGTGAATTTAAGCGTCTCGGGAGTTTTTCTATGTGCCACTAGGTTGGTCATACCTATTTACTGAGCATCCTGTTTCAACTCGTTTTACCCTTTTCTGGGGTGATGTTAAAGGAACCTTAGCTACATTCCCAATAACGATTTAGAGACTTTCATATTTTGCACACAACGTAACAGGTCAATGAAGTCTTCATGACTTACAGGAAACTCCTTGCTAGGCAGTTGCAAAACTGATGAACTTGGATGCTTGGGTCTGCATATTTTTGCGAAGTAATCAAATGTCTCTTAATCCAATTTTCTTTCAATAAGCTAGAGTATAAAATGTTAAGTATGGGTTTAGCTAATCCAAAGTTTTGTTTTTGTTTGTGAAGTTTGTTCTTGCAGTGTGCTGATTGTCGAATAGATTGTCAAATGGATAGCCTGTGTAATACTCCGTCTACATTGTAGTCATGATTGCCATAGGATTCTGTGATAGTAGTTCTGAAACCGTAAAATTGGTCAATTTGTTAGATTCAATGCTAAACTTTGTATTAATTTCATCTGTTGTGATGGATCTCAGTGCATTTGGCAGAGAAATTTTTTCTTTGCTTTCGTTTAGTGGTGAAGCAGCTGCTAGAGTCTAAACCATTCCCATTGCTCAAGATAATGCTAGTCTGAAAGTAAAATAAATAAAAAAAGACTACTTTTTGAGCTTTGTTAACAATGAGTATAGTTGAAAATAAACCTATGGAACATTTCTCTGAATGTTTGATATTAAAATTTTTAATATTCAAATTAAAGAGGGCAGAGTAGTTTCATTTACGGAAGACAAGTTTCGTCTCTTAATTACTTTATGATGAATATTAATGGGGTAATTAGGAGTTGTTTTAGTTTAGTTACATGTATTACTATTTTTAGAGAAAAGAATATTTTTTCAGTTTTTTTAAGATGGTAGACGCATTTATTTATGATGGGTTTGGAAGGGTCATTTATGCAGAGGAAGTGTTTTCAAAAGTTTTGGTTTTGGTTATAGAGTTATTATATTTTAGTTTATTATGATTTTATGGATCAATAAGTGAATTTTTTTAAATTTTAGAAACAAATAACGTAAGAAATGGTGTCTATATTTGTATTTTTGTAAAATGTCCTTTTTTATTATGTTTTTTTGTGAGAAAAATTAATATGTTAATAAGTTGACTAATCTGAATTTTATTTATAGAAATATAGGTGGTCTAATATTTTGTTTTTGTGTATTTATTTATTTTTTTAATAGGTATAATTTGTTTATGTATAGTGACCTGTGAATTTTTAGAAAAAAATATAATTGAAGTGTCATAATGATGTTTATGTCCAGACAAAGTAAAGCCAGCCAAATTGAAATTGTTTTGAAAAAAAATTAGGTACAGAATATTGAATATAATATTTACCGATAATAATTATGATACAACTTTAAATTGGTAATATAAAATTAAGGTCGAAAGGAACGTTTAAAGAGATCAAATTTTACATACTAGAAATGTTTGTATCTAACAAACGTTAACGTGTCAAGATTTGACAAAAAAAATTGTGATAAACATTATAAAAACTTTGAATTATTGATAAATAAAATTTACCTATAAAAGAAATTACTGATGGGTTGAATTTAGAAAATTGTACTTTAGGAATAATGTTTAAAATAATGAAATTTTATTATTTTAATACTAAAATCTTTAAGTATAAGTAAAAATTTTATAAAGGTTAAAAATCCTTTATTTCTTTAGAAGTGTTTCTCTAAAATTTTTTATTTGTTCTCTAAAGAAATTTTACTATTTGTTTTCTTGTTTGAAGATTGGAGATTATTAAGGTAATTTTTGTATTGAGCTTTTCCTTTTTATTCATTAATTTTTTTAAATCATGCAAGTGGTTTTATGTTTGTTTTCTTGAGGGTCTTTTTGTTCTAGATTGTATGTGACACTCTCTTAGTGACATGTGAAGTTTTAGTTTTTTTTTTGTAGTTTTTATATATCAATAACCATGATGGTATGGTTTAATTATATTTGTAAAGTTTTTACGTATATAAAATATTTTGTGAGTTGAAAAGTGTGGTTGTTGACCTAAAGCTTTAAGGTTGATTAGTTTAGGTAAAGAAAATTAGTTATTATCTGTATGCGTGAGTTTGATAAAACTTGATACTTTTGCATATTAATGATTGGTTGTGATTTGGTGATAAAATTGAGGTGTATGGTGAATCTTGTTAGTATGTATGATTATGATATTTTGTATTATTTAATAAATTGTGAAATGTTGTTTGATTTTGATATAAGTGGAGAAATTTGAATTTTGAGTTATTAATCAAATTGGTACTAACTCCAATGTTTTAAAATCATTTTGAACCAATAATATAAGAGAAGAGTACCAATTTGAACAATGAAACAGCTCCAAAGTCCTCCAAATTCACAAAAATACATATGTTATCATCTGATGTGGCATTGAGCAACAAATCCGATTGCTCAAGCACCACATTTTGTAAGTTGATGAGTGTTGAGCGACACTTAGATAGCATTGAGTGGCGCCATAGTAGCACTAAGCGATGTGCAAGAAGCGTTGAGTGTCAGTGTTCATTATAAGTTTGAGAGCATTTTGGTTCTAAGACGCTAAGTAGTGACATGATGCCGGTGAGCGCCAATTTTCGCTAAGCAAATGGCAGTGAACGCCAAATGTCCTGTTTTGCATGTCTTTTCGGTTTGAATGTTTATGGATGTTTTGTAATTGATGCTAAACATATTTTGTGGTTTTTATTCTTATAAATTGAAGTGAATATGTTGTTGTGAGCATGTATGATGGTGGTGTTGTTCAAAGAGAAAATTTGTGTGGTGATAACTATAGTGTATGATGCATTGACCTATGGATTCAGTATGGAGGTATTATGTACTCTAATAACTATTCATACTAAAGTAGAGTAGAATAGGTTACATGGTGAGAGTCGTAAAAGGTCTTAGTCACTGAATTTGTTTGGTTCTTGACGGGAAAGAGATTTATCTTGTGTGTGGTTGGATGATAATCCTTGAAACCAAACTCTAGAGAGCCTAAGAATCATCATAGGTGCACACCACCAGTGAGTTCATTATTAATGCATGTATCTGGATAATTAAATTTAGTGTGTGATCATAAACATAAATATGTTTTATATCATGTTTGTAGGTTTTTGGCATGATTTAACTATATATGAATATTTTTTTTTTGTACATTTGTGTGTTTTCTTATTTGTTATGTTTTGTTTGTCTTTTTTGTAATAATTACTTAATTGTATGAGCAGAGAATGACACAAGTGAGGAGGATACTCCTCTGATAGATAGGAGCAATGTAGAGTAGTGCTTAGGCTTCTTATAGTAGTGTAGAAATTGTCTTTCTTTTTTTTTTTTTTTTTGAGAAATTCTTAGATATCTATAATGGTCTATATATTTCATATTATTATAGTTATTATTTTGGATAACTTCATTCATTTTTATATATGTCTATATTTATTTGTTTTAGTTCATAATTTTTTATATTTTATTTAGCAATTTATATTATTAAATGATATGTTAAAAAAAATATCAACAAGATGATCATTATTAAATTTTATTAACAAATAAAAAAGTATATTTAATTACTGAATGTTATAAATCTTGGTAAATACTTTTTTTGTAAATAAATATTATGATTTATTCTACTTTCCTTTTTAAATAGGCCCATGCTCTCGTTGCAGGAAGATTTTATTAGAAAAAAACATAGGAATCACACCGCACGGTAGTCGTTTTAAAAAAATTAAGAATAAAAATAAGTTATTCTATTTTCTGTCTTAATTTTTTTTAAGATATCATTACTCTCGTGAATTAAAATGAATTTGTAAACTCTGAAGATTAACAAGTTTTGATAGTAAAATATATGACAAGTAAATTTGAATATAATATTTATAAAATGATAATAATGGTGATAGAACTTTAAATTGGTAATATAAAATTAAGCTTTGAAAGGAACGTTTAAAGAGATCAAATTTACCTTTATTTGAAGTGTTTTGTATTGATAATATACAAACTTAATGTATCAAGATTTGACAAAAAAAAATTGTGATAAACGTTAAAATAAAAATAATATTCATTGATGGGTAAAATTTATCGATAAAATAAAATTATTGACCGTTACCAATAACATTTATAATATTTTCATGTGCTCTTTTTCTTTTTCCTCCTCCTCCGATGTTGTCATCATTGTCATCACCATTGTCGTCACATCTTCTTCTTCCACTACTACCCTACTACTGTCACCACCATTCTCTTCTTCTTCATTCAATTAATGAATGTTCAAAACTCATTAATAATTATCGAAAAGTTTTTTTTGTCAGCAAATATTGTGATTTTGTCTTCTTCCTTATTTAAATAGGTCCATGATAGGCATCAATAGCAATGCATGAAAATTTTATTAAAAAGTAAATAAAAAAAATTAGAATCATGACTTCTGCTTATATGAAGAATATTTGTCCATTTTTTTTTCTTCTTCTTTCTCTTCTTCCTCTTCCTCCTGTGCCATTGTTGGTGTATCCATTACCTTTGACTCCTCTTTATTCTCTTCTTTTTCCTTCTCCTCCTCCTCTAATCTTGTCATCACAGTCACCACCCATTGTCGTCATCTCTTCTTCTTCCACTACTATCCTACTATAATGTCCATTTAATTTTGTTGTAGTAGACCTAATATCATTGGGTCCCGGTCACTAAAAGACCAACTTAATGAACATTTATGGAGAGTTACCCAGAAGATGTGAAGGATTAGACAATAGAAAGTGGACAATGAATGTGAATGACATGATTAAATAGGACGTTGGGAGAATTAGGATAAAAAGGAATCAGAGGCTAAGCAAAGAGAAATCAATTATTTTGAATATCCTAATTAATTGTATTTACCTTTTGACTATAACAAACTTATACAAAATATTTTGTTAGATTCAACATGAAAATTAATGGTTTTATTGACGAATTTAAAAAAAAATTAATTATCAGAATATTAGCTACGTTATTTTATAGGCAATTTTTTTTTCATCGTTAAAATTTCTTCAGTAATAAAATATTTTTTTATAATGAACATAATAATGTATAAAAAAGTTAAAACTTAATATAAACATTAAAATAAATACACATACATACACTGCCGTACAGTTTCATTAAAACTCAATTGGTCATATACTTGACTAAACTATTAAGTAAATAAGCCAGGGCAATTAATCATTTGTTCAATTGTATAATAAGTCAGGGCAATTAATCACTTATATAAAGTTTTGGTTTAATTTTTAGTTAATAAACCAGGAAAGCATGTTTAGATGCCATCAACATAAGTCACATCTTTACAAAAACGGAAAAACATTTATTATTTAGTGATCAAAAGTTGGTAGTCCTTATAGATACTAATTTAAAAAATAAAAAATTATTTGTTACTAAAATAGTCACTATTATAAATAAAAAAAATTATAATTAATCATTAGATTGGTCAATAATTAATTAAAAATAAATTTAAAAATTAAGTCATTTTGGTAACTAAATTTTAGGTCGTTAATTTTTAGTGACAAATTTCCTTTGGTAACTAATACTATAGTAGCTAATTTTAAAGACCACCAATTTAGTGACAATTATAAATTTTTATTTATAATAATGATTATTTTAGTAACCAATAGGTTTTTACTTTATATTTGTTATTAAAATTGGTTACTATAGTAATTAACATTTTTTATCACTAAAATGAGTTAATAAAGAATTATTTTCTTACGGTGAAAATTATTAACTTCCATTTTATGTTTATCAATAATTAGGATATTCGGTTTAAAGAAAATACGAATATGCACTAAATTATGGGTTAAATGTCATATAGTTTTGAATTAAAATAATTTCGTAAATACAAATTATGAAATATAAAATTCAAACTAAAACAAATTTTGAAGTGCATTAATTAAAACCCTTACGTAATCGGTGCATAATTATATATATATTCCAACAATACTTAGTTTTCTTTTCTCCTCTATGTCATGATTTGACATTACATCTACTATAACTAAATTTGGTCAGAGTTCAGTCAACCTAATGACGGGCTAATAAACGAAACCCAATTTAAATTTAAATATAACTTTAAAGCCGATTTAACTTTAATTCAGTTAAAATACAATTTAATACATGTTTGATTCTGTATCAAAAGTGATGTAAAACTGGTTAACACTAATTTTCTAACGTATATATTTAGTTAACCGATTTAAAAATAAAAAATTCATCGGAAAATTGATTCAAATTAATTCAGATGAACAGTAAAAAAAATTGATAAGATATAAAAACTAGAAAAGAAAGAAAATACCTTATATTCGATCTGAGAGATGATTAGTGGATTTTGATGTTCCTGTCGTGTCACTGGATATTACATTCTACCCACCTTCCAACTCCACCACATGCGTCCTATTCAAAACCAACCATTTTGTTCCTTTCTTATCAATAATACAATTTTCATACAATGATTAGCCTTTAATAATAATACTTGTAGTTTTTCATGCATGATTCAATCATGTTGCTGCAATTTTAACAGTTCTATGAAAATCATTTTCTGTTTTAAATTCAACCATCTGTAACTTCATGGCAGCTTCTACCATATTATGTATTTTTATCATATTAAATATAAATGTTGCTCAACTCGTTTTCTTTTCCAAATCGTTGTCATATAGTAATAAAATAAATATTATTTGTCATAAGTCCCTATTTTTTTATGTAGCACGACCCACCGTGTTATTTTATATTCTATTTTTAGCATTTATCTTTCTATTATTTCACAGTCCTTTTTTTGGTCACATGCTATTGTCTAGTTATTGTTAAAAAAACATGTAGAGTATATAAAAGAAGCATAGTTAGGCATGCATAAAAATTCATAAAATATAGTACAATAAATATACATTGTAACTATGTAAAATTAAATTAAAAACTGTTAGAAATATTTTAATATAATTTAAAAAATAAAATAATTAAAATAAAAATTCTACTGTTACTCATGTTTTTATAGATCTTTAATTTATGGGTTAATATTTTCTATAGCTAACGGCTATATTCTTATTACTATTTACTCATTTGTCTCCTTTTGCTACGTATAAATATCACCAGGTGCATGGGGAAGAAAACAACAACAACAACAGAGACAACAAACACTAGAGTTTTTTTTTCTTAAAAGTGTTCTTCTTTTCTTCTCTATATTATCTTTAAGACAATGGTGTTCATAAGGTTCGGAGATCCTTCGCTGCACTCGATCGATCTGACGGGTTGTTGTATATTGGGAGAGAAACTCATATGATTTGAAACACATATGAGTGTGCATTTGTTTAGTCCAGTAAGGACGTTTTCTCTCTAAGGATAGCGCTACGCGTGTCTAACCCAGGATATTTCTACTCCTTACCTTTTATCTTTTATTTATTATTGTTATTATAATTGTTGATCTCTTATTAATATTCATTGTTTTATATATTGTCTTAGTATTATTATTGATTTAATAATTATTATTATATCATTTTATATTTTTATGATTATTAGTATTATTTGAGTAATATTTTTCTAACAAAAATATCGTCGACAATTCTAATAGCAAAACAAAATTTTACCATCGTGTACAAATTTCATCTTTTCTTGAAAACATCTATGAAGAAGTTAAGCTTATTTTTAGTCTGGTTAAATGTATTTTAATTTTTAAGCTTTTACATAAAATTAAAATTTGTTTCTATTTTAAATTTTGATACATTTTTTGTTCTAAAACTTTAAAAGGGAATTAATATATTTTTGTTAACTCAATAACTTGATTTTTTTGAATTTATTAAATTATGTTTTAGATTTGATATTTAGATGGAACATATTAAATAATATAAACAACTTAAATATTTTTAAAATGTTGTTGACACGTTAAAAAAGTTTATTACATTAAAAAAATTATATCCCTATATTTTAAAGTTTGAAGACCAAACTAAATCACAGTTTAAAAGAAAAAGAATTCAAAATAATAATTAAAAATATATTTAAATCTTTTTAGTCTGTGAAGAGAATTATAGTACAATTTCATATATATACATATTTCTTTAATAATTTGTATGTTATTGTATTGAAATTTCATAGTAGCTAGATACTTCATCTTGCTAAAGTATTTAAAAGTATTACATGAAACACAAATTGGAAATGGATATATTAAAAATTAAATAAGTTAATAATTTGGATATGTATATAATATATATTAAATATTAAAATATGAATGCTTCATTGACGGTATTGCAACTATCTTAAAATTTAGTATATAGAACCCTATTGTCTTAAATACACTTACTAAAAATTTCTTGATATCTGCTAACAATAAAATGTTACAATCATACATAAAAAAAGTATGTAATAAATTTAATAAAATTTAGAAAGCATGGGCCAAAAAGAAAAAGTATAAATTTAAAATTATAATACTCATAATTAACTCAAAAGTATTTAAACTGGATTTTCATTAAAATTATGGTGACGTGTATATTAATTTTTAAACGGGGTACATTAAAATAACAATTAAAAGGATATAGAAGTAGTAATCTTCTACGGTGAGTTTGAAGTTGCACTCAGAAAAAATGGGACCTTTGGGAAAGCACACGACCAACACTGGGACACAACTACAGCCACCAACATGGCCCACACAAAACCTGAAGACCCTTTTGTCCTCCTTCAGTACGGATTTCAACTCAATAAAATAGTTTTAAGACTTTATCAGTTCATATTTATATTATTATTATTTACTGAGAAAAATGCTCTGATTCAATGTCTAATGTTCTCCACTTTACTACTTTAGCAATGTGATTGCTTATAAAAATATTTCTAAGGAAAGCATCATAATTGCTTAATAACTTTGATGAGAAACAGAAATTGGTGAAAAGCAAAAAGAAAAAAAAAATGCAATGCACAACAAAAATGATTTCATCTCCTCCTTTGTTAAGTCAGCCACAGAAAACTACATTTCCAACATTTAACATTTTTTCCTTTATACTGGGCCCTGATGACATCACAGGTCCGTTTAGATCTTTCTGGGCCTTGGACCTGTCGCAATCAGGTCCATTGGGAAAGCCCACTGGCCGCCTCATGCACTCATCTTTCCTTTTTTCCTCCATATAAACCTCTGCAATTCCTCCATTCCCTCCCATCTTACCTTACCATAACAAAAAGTTCCTTCTCTCTTTCACTCTCACTCTCACTTTTTTCTGTGCTTCTCTTTCTCTCTCTCCTTTCACGCCCTTCGAATAGTGTAGAGAGGAAAAAAGGTCTCAAAGATGAAACCAAAAGACGGGTTTTTTGCTGAAGGTATCACTGTTAGCATGAGTTGAACTTGCAGAATAAAATTTGCATCACCTAGAGTCATAGCTTGCACAGTTATCTTGAACCTTTTTAATATGTGTAATTTTTGTACTAGCTGAGCTTACGCTATATAAGATAATTATTCTGTGACTGACTGAACTATTTTACTTTATGGTAAACGGAGATATTCTCTTGTATTCTTTTAATTGTTTTATACTAACTTTTTTTCTCTCTTGGCTACTTTTTATCTAATCTAAAGCTGGCTTCTGCTTCTGCCTCTGCCATTCTTCTTCATTATTCTCTGCACTAATTAAGAGCATGATACATGATGCAGGTCCATATAAGGGGTTTCTCATCATGCACGTGACTAGCAGCAAGGTGGCCATGGTCAACCCTCTGAGAATTGGGAGGTGTGACCGAAAAGAAGCCATTAGTGGCTCTGAAATTGGAGCTGACAATTCTCCTGGAGTGCTGCCAGTAGCAGCAGCAGGAGCTTCATTCTAATCTGGTGCTATCCTATCTGAGCTTTTTACTTCCTTCTATCATCTTTCTTCACCATCTAGTTTCTACCACACTTCTTTGTTTTTTCTTGAACTCTTCTTGACCTTGTAAGACCTTTTCTTGACCTTGTAAGACCTCACACCCTATATGTTTTCTTTGTTTTTGCTTTTGTGGAAGACCCTATATCAGAATCCACTGATATAGAGTTTCATCTCCTTCTTTCCCCGTTGCCACCCAACTCATCTTCTCCTTCCTTGTCTATCCCTCCTGAGCTGTTACAATTTTATCCTACCATCATGATGCAACCAGTAATATCATGCCATGGCTTCAAACAAAATACCTTACCTTAGAACCTCCTTCGGTGGGGTTCTTCAAATCTGCTAGCTACTCGGAGAGCATGGCTTCCAAAAGCACAATCTGGCGTAGTTTATTTTGCTGTTCTTTTATTTGCGAGAGATCAATGTAGCTTGTACTATGTGCAGCAGCAGCAGCAGCTAGCATGCTTGGTCGTGGTCCTTAAGGTAGGTATGTATGTATGGTAAGTTGTAAAGATTGGCCATAGTGAATAAATCAATGTTGCTTGTATTCTGAGGAATTCAAAAACCTTCTGTGTAATATTCTGTTAAGGCAATCAATTTCGCTTGTATCATTGTGTGCAGAATATTTATGCTGTTGCAGACATCTGTTTCGTTGTTTTATATGTTGTTTGGCTGAGAAAGTGTGCAACTGCATACATATTCTTTTAGATCTAAGCAAGGGTCTCCCTCGTGACTGCTCCAATGTACAAATATCCGCTGTATTATTGGAGTTATCTCTTTCTCTCTCTCTCTCTGAAATTCAGAAGCTCTGTGCCTTTTTGATAAAAGAAAAGAAAAAAAGAGGCTAAAAATGAAATCCGAGCTCAGCCTCATAACTACAATACAATAAAGCTGATTGCTGTTTATAGTTTTTTTTACCTCCCCCAACATAATCATAGAGCTTCACCCAAAGAGCATTGAATTAGTAAATGGTGAAAGAAGCAAACAAAAACCCAGAATGAAGTAGAGAGAGAAAGAGAGAGAGATAATTCCCTGATCTTTCCCTATCTTGTTGATTTGTTTTCTTCTTTTATGCAAGACAAGTAAGATAAATGTCATGAGTAAGCTCAATTTGGCACTACATGTGTGCTAGGCTGCTAGAGCCCCATCTCTCCATCCAATGCATAGGACTGAAACCCATTAAAGTCACACTCCCTCCCTCCATTTGAATCATATCAAGTAGAAGAATTTGAAACACCCTTCTCTTACTTGGTACTGGTCCTTTCTTTCTCTCTTTTTCTTTTTCTAGTGTAATATGAAATGCAAATGTTCAATTATCTTCTGCACCAGCAAGTGTGAAAATGTGATAACTTTGGTAGCAAGTGAGATGACAGCAAATTTGACGCAGAAAACGCAATTTCCCTTTCGCTCTCTTGATTTGGAAGGGTGCTTCAGCCATTCCTTTCACATGGCAGGGGAAGGACAAGCACTTTGGGATAGAATACAACCTGAGCCCATAAGGAATATCACACACCCCAATGTTTTTGATGGGGCTGCCACACACCTACCACCCTCAAATAGTGAAGAATAATATCTCTCAAATTACCACTTTCTCCTCCACTTCATTTTCTGCACAGCAAAATATCAAACATGTCGGAATCATAAAAAAAAAAAACAAGAGGGTGGGGGTGGAATTGATGTGTTTTTAACCATATTCCATTTCAGATGCCTAACACATTGTTTCCATCAATCACCGGCACGTGGTAGCCCAACCTAATAGCGTAGACAAAGATTTTTCTCTGTATACATACTGTATGCAGTATATTCCAAAACGGATGCATAAAATTTTGTGTATTGACACGATTTGTGTGATGGTTATGCAAGTCTAGGGAAAGAAGAAAAAAATAAAGAAAGAAAGAGAGAAATCGTGACGCATCAACTACGGAAAACCTTTTGCATACAAATTCAATTCAACTGCATACCTTCTTGACTTTAATAATATATTCTGGTTTTTCAGGTTTTTAATCACAGATGTACTGCATCAACTTTCATGCACTGCTATACTTTTTTTATTTTTTCTCGATTTTACTAATTGAAACGTAGCCGCTACAGCGTCCATAATTTAAAAATGAGCTTAAATGGGAATTTTCTGTATATAGGCCTGTGGGTGTAGAAGTAGAGTGGAAAAATAGTATGCAGCAATAAATGAGATTTATGAAGTATTTAATTCTGACATAGAAGTGAGGAAGCATTCTACTTGTATAAAAGGCAGATGAGGAAAATGAATGTGAAGATAAAATGTTGATTGAATGTGATGGAATGAATGAAAGGTTTGACTGGGATGGATTATATGGAAGTGTGGAAGGTAAAGAAGCCAGTAAAGGGATAAGAAAAAGGGTTTGTATACATTTTTTATGTGCCTAAAAGGGATCAAAGGTAGGTGACTTGTGGCACAAAATGATGATGTCTATGAATGGACATTGAAAAGTTAAATGCCTTTCCCTAGGGTATGAGTTAGTAACTATTTACCCTCACCCCACCAATGGGACCCTGTTTTTCTTTTTTGTGTTTCTAATTTGTGGTAACGAGAGAGAACGACAACATAAAGGCTGAGTTTGAATTAAGTTACAGTGATAATATGCTTCACGTATTCCTTTTGAGGTGATTTGGCATTAGGTACTACCACCCTTGGCCCCATCTTGGTCAAGCCTTTTTCCACCTTTAGGTTACATGCGAACATGGCTCCTTCATTACCTCTTACTTTTTCCTCAACATCATTCCATTCATGACCCTTTCCAAACTAAGGGAATGACATCTCAATAATGCCTTCATGGAAAAAACATACGCCTCAATTAATTAATAATTTCATTCAATTCAATGTTTCTTTTCCGGCAACTGAGACAGTGTATCACTGAGGCTATACCAAATTTAACATACTTAAACAATTCCCAGTTGTGCAGTTAGTAGGACTACAAACTAATTATTACATTTGTAGCATGTCAAGGAGGCAGTGAGTGTGATTTTATTTTTGTTAAATAATTACATGACAGTGCATTAGTGATGCAATGTTTCAAGATTTTTCATTCTTAAAGATGGGTTAGGTTGATGGTGAATTCACTGAACTCAACATTGATAAGCTTGTGCAAAACCGTACACAAAGTGGTCACTAGAAGAAAGTACCTCTCAAGATTGCTCAGTGCAAGATACTTTTATAGATTACAATTACATAATTCAAATTGCATTTACATCTTACTAAATCTAAAATTCAGTTTTCAAATTACTTAATTTAATCTAAAATACATTTTTAGACTACTTAGTTCAGAACACATATGATGTAATCTAACCTATTTTCTATCCATACATAATTTAATCTTTTTCCATATCTATAAAGGTGCAAGAAAAAACTATGGGGTGTTGAAAGAAAGAGGCTAAAATTATATTCAAACCTTTTTGGCCCAACACAAGATGACCTTGACCCTTATGAGGTTTCTGTGTAATGGGTTAGGTAATCCATTTGTTCACATCGAGTATCATCTTTAAGCAGTGTACAATAGTCCCTTCACATATTATTTCGTGGAGCAGAACAATGACAAAACAATCACATGGTGAAATATCATTCCTTAAGCATGAGTCTCAGCAATTTTAAGACATACAAATTTTCTGAAATTTTAAAATTAAAAAAAAATAGTTTGAAAAAAAAAAGTATGCATTAAGCAAAATAAAAATTCACATGTTATTCTAATCTTAAAATAAAACTTGTTTAGCCCAATCATTCTTAAAATAAAACTTGCTTAGCCTAATTATTTGGTTAACACATGTTATTGTAAGTACGATTCTTAACTTTTTGTTACAAGATACATGCCATGTTCCACTTTTTCCATCAAAATTTGGAGAAACCTTTTGATATTTGTTTCTCCAAAAATTGTTTTTTAATTTATGCAAGATCACATTTTAGCTTATGGATAACTGTGTTTTTTTTAGTTAGAGAAATGGAGTCATTTTGTTTCTGTGAGGTCAATTTTTGACTGAAACATTTTTCTATTTATAACTCTAGTTTTCTTCCTAAGTGAGTTTGTGGATGCTCTTTATATATATTATTTGGTTTGTTTTTTTTTGAATTGTTCTTTAGTTACTAAATACCAGAACCATAATTAAGATTTCCAGAGAAAATCTCTTCAAGAAGCTACGGAACAATAGTGTTAGAGTCTAAACCTTACACATTGCTCAAGATAATGCTAGTCTGAAAAAAAAAACAACTTTTTGCAGTTTGTGAACAAGCTGCAAATCATATATTACTATAATCAAGAAGACAATAACTTGCTATCCATGCCTAAACAAGTGATACAAAACAATGGCTTACCAAATGAAGCATCACAGCCCAATACATCATTAAATGTTTCATCGGAATGTTTTTTTAAGGACAAGAGATTCTTAAGATGGACTCACACTGTAAATTCACACTCAAAATAAAAAAAAAAAAAACTAAACAAATTAGTATACTTAAGCAAAACATGGAATACCTTAGCTAGTAGAGAGAAAGAAAATTACTTTATAAATAATTTTCATAGTGTTTTTTTTTTAATTTAAAAAATAATTGGTATTTATGGGTGACCATAACCAGCAAAGCTTGGGCCTCAGTTGTCCAATTTGATGTGGAACGACCAGTCACCTGTTAAAAAGTGGTGGAGGGCTAACATTTTGATGTGTTACTCCAAAGCTCCACAAAAGAAATTATTATTCTTATTTTAAAAATATTAATTATTGTGTATCATTTAATGAATTTGACCTTTCAATAACTTTAACTGTGTAATTTTAGTTTATATATTAAACTTATATACATTCAATTCTCAATCATTTTATATCGTTTTGCTTTTTGTTGTCATTTTTCCATCGATCTCTTCTTCCATTACTTGTATCAAAAGATCTACTTTTTAAGTTTCTCACAATCTATTTTTTCGGCGCAACAAATGTTAGGAATTCAAATGTGAGTCTAAGTCCTACATTTATTAGAAATGAGAAAGTGGAGCACTATATAAGAATAAAAAGCTCATTGTCTTAAGATTTTGGGTTAAGAATAGTGTCAATACCTTATGTTGTTGGATTCAAGTCTTATTGGTATTGTATTTTTTTAGTAAAACCGTCCTCTATAAACCTAACAACAAAAAGGTTGGTAATTTTTAATTTGATTTTAATATTAATTTTTTTTATAAATTTAACTTGACAACAGAATACAGAGAACCACATCTCTTCTTCTTCTTCTTTCTCACCAAAACTCTATCATCTTATCATCTTTCTCTTGTTACTCACATGTTTCATCCGAGATATAGAATTTAAAAAGATTAAATTTGTATAATAATATTGTATTGTTTGATGGAATACACAAATTAGTGTTTGATATTGTTATATTGTTTGTCTTGACGTGTAAAAAACAAAGCAATGGATGCATTGTACAAACATCAATTAAAAAAATATCATGTTACATCTGTTATAAACCACTATCAAAATACATATAGAGAGATATTGCATCACTTGTAGAATACAAATAATGTATAAAATGCAAATATTAACTCGGTTATGCCATATATAATTAATGTAGAAAGGGCTTCACAATATTTCATTTGTTAATTGACATATTATGTCTACTTTTCACATTGGTTATAATCAATGTAAAAAAATTTATTTACATATGGTTGCCATCTATATCAATTTTACAACTAATAACATTTGAAAGGGAAAAATATAATACAAAATGAAATTCGAAAGGATAATAAAAGGGAAAAATATAATAAAATGAAAATAAGTGTGATATAATTTTAAAATGATAATATAAAATTAAATTTGAAAGAGAAAAAGGAAAAAAAATAAATTTAACATATTTATAAGATTTTGTAGGGTAGTAATTGTATTAAAGATACATACACAATAATAATAAAAAAATGTCTTTTATGATAGCAGTGTGAAAGCACGCCCATGCACTAGTCTCGCTCAAGTTAAAAGTGCTAGAAATTCTTGTCTGAGCGAGAGTTCGAACAATGAGCATTGTTGGTTTCTACGAGTTCTCACTTAAACGACACCTTCTCGTCTAAGCGAGATTACTCGTCACTCAAAACAAAAGCTCGTTGCTTGAGCGACGATTTAATAGGTTATATATTTTTTCATATATGGTTATGATTATAGTCATGGGCATGGTTATAGAGAGATTATGATTCTATAGTTATATGACATTAGTCTTACACATATAAGACCTTGGACACCACTTTAACCCCAAAATCTTAAGGCAATGTTGTTATGGGTCTTTATTCTTATATAGTGTTTTACTTTGTTTTTTCTATCCAATGTGGGACTTTTTTGACTCACACTTGGACTATTCCCAACACGATTCAAGTAGGAACTAGCGACGAGTTTCTGCTATTCTCGCAGGCGAAGGTCACTCGCGTGGGCGAAAATAGTAGGTTCCTCTCCTTGCTCGCGCATGCAACATCATATATCAACCAAAAAAACAACAACATGTTTTCACACAATCAACAGTATCATCAAGAACACAAGACAGATCCAAAAACAATCCAAACATTTAAAAACATGCAAAACCCTAGCTTCCCTTACCTGCACAAATACTAGCCAACCAAAACAGGCACCCAAAGAAAAGCACCACAGTTCCAAAAACGAACTTAACAACTGTAAATTATGAACGGAAGGACGAGAATAAAACTTTAGGAACAAACCCAAGACAAAACCAAAGTAATTGAGCTGGAAGAAGAGTAAAAGGAAAGGTTGAGCTTAACTTACATGGAGAAGGAGTTGTTTAGTTATCTCGGAGGAGAACTTTCAACAAGCTCAAAGGGAACTTGCAAGTGCCCGAGAAAAAAGGATGAGGTGGTTCAGCTTTGGGAGACAGAATGAGAATTAGTGATTTAAAAAAGGGGTTATGGAGAACTTAGTGTAATCTAATTATTATATTGATTAATTTTTTTATCTATAAATTATTTATTATTTAATTTTTCTTGTGTAGTATATATTAAATATAAAGTTATAAAAAGTGTTTACTTAACTATATAATTCCATATAAAGAACCCCGATTCATGCAGTTAATTCAATTTTAACTATTCACACAATTTTAATTGTTTTTATTTTAAATATAGTAATTTTCAAGATATAATAAAAGAACTAAATATCAATATATAAATAAATATTATTTGCGATAGACTTAATAAATTTAGAGATTTATCTTAATAATTTAAAAAATGAAATATATTATTATAAAAGTTAAAACCCCAATCCAATCCAATTGAAGAATAAATATATAGTTGTTTTAATGTACAAGATTTAACACATTGCAGTATAATAAGAAAATCGATTTTAGTTTTAATGTGATAGTAAACCAAATAAGGGTTGATTGAATAATAAAACATAAATAGCATTTGAGATTATCCTGAAAATGGAGTTCTCCCGCACTCTGATCTTTCACACGACACCTTTCTTCCTTATAAATATCCCATACAGTTGTTAGACTTTTCTTACCTTCTTTCCCTTCATCATCATCTTTCTAAATCTCCTTTTCTCATACCATTTTCTGCATTTCTCTATAGGATTAGGATCAGATATGGTGCTGCTTTCCCCAATTTCAATAAGAACTGAGAAGATTTTACCCATTCACCTTCCCGTTGTGGACTTATCCACAGAAAGATCAATGCTAAGAAAACTGATAGTGAAAGCTTGTGAGGAGTACGGTTTCTTCAACGTCATCAACCATGGCGTTCCTTGCGACACTGTAGCCAAAATGGAAGAAGCAGCTTTTGATTTCTTCGCCAGACCACTGCCCCAGAAGAAACAGCTTCCCCTTTATGGCTGCAAGAACATTGGCTTCAATGGAGACATGGGTGAGATTGAGTACCTTCTCCTCAGTGCTTCTCCTCCCTCCATTGCTCACTTCAACAACGTCTCCAATGTCCCCTCCAACTTCAGGTACCTCCATTCTCATCTTCACCAAATACTGCATGCTTCAGCTTCGTTAATGTATCATCACCAATTCAGGAGATGAATTCTGTGATAATGCTTTTTGTTTTATTTTATTTTCGGTACATGCCACTTTGTGTGATGATGTGTGTGTGGCGAAAAGATCGACAAGATCTGGTGAATAAGAAAAGTAACAGTCGAGGAGTGACAAGGTCATGACTCATGACTATGTAAGAAACCATTAACCATCTATACACACGTCTCTCTTTACATAATCATCTAATAAAAAATAATAATTTTTGTTAGTAATGATATTTTGACATTACCCTTTTTTTTCTATTATATGATATTATTTTTTATTATTATTAATATTTTTTTCTAAAAATATAAAACTTAATTTTTGTTAAAATTATTTTATCTTTTTGAAAATTGTCAAATGATATTAAAGAATTTTTTTATTTTTTTAATAAGTGAAATTCATACACATGCAAGATTTACATCAGAAATATCAACGTGAGTATAATTTTAAAACAATAAGAATAAAAAAAAAAAAAGAGAAAACCTACACGACGTAGCATCAGAGTGACCAGATAAATTCTTATTTGTTGTTGATATGGACCAGGCTAGCTAGTAAGTTCTTGCCAGCTTAAGTAGTGACCACCTTAATAATTATAATGTCTGGTTTAAAGAATTAATTGTTATAAATCCCTTATCACATTAAAAAAAAAATATAATATTAAAAAAGTATAATTTTATTTTAATTTTACTTCTCTCTGTATATTTATTACATTTACTGTTGTTATTTTATTATTATATTTTTATTTGTATTGTTTCCATGCAAAATGGAACGTAGGATCTATTATTTTGGTGGGTTGAAATTACGTACGTTGCTATGAGTTGTATCTGAGCAACACCAACAGGAAGGGAGAGAGAATGTGTGTTGTGTTTGTGTTTGAAGGCTATTCCCATCTGTGACTGATGGCACTGTGCCAACCATTTTTTTTAGAACACCACGTTGCAAGTGGTCCTTTAGATCTGTGTTATCACAAAATTTCACTTCTCCCTCCCTCTATTTTCAAATAAATCATTTTTATTTTCCATCTTTAAACCAAACAATATGGAATAGTAATGAGGATAACTTTTATTATCTATTTTAACTTTTTGAATTTATGTAACTGCATGAAGAAATAAAATAAAACTATGTTAATTACGATTGTGAAATAGAGATCGGTTTAATTAATATACGTAAGTTATTATTTGGATGGAGAAAAAAAGAAATACAGCATAAGAGGAATAAAAAAAAATGTATCGTTTGGATGGATATGTACATAGAAATAACAAGAGGCTGAAATTTTTGTCTCTACTAGGACATAGGTGAAAAGGACAGAAAAGTTATATACATTTTTTTAAAATAAATAAAAGGTAATTACTTATTTCATAATGTTTTCTTTCAAGATAGTTTTTTATATGTTTCCAATGATGTAAAAATTACCATTTAATGTTTTAGGAAAATAAAACAAAAAAGTGAAATGAGAGACATAACTTCTCATCGGTTTATTACTAATGAAGAAAAAGTGTTATTTTTGCTAAGTTTAATGAAAATGTAATTTTTATTTTCTATTTTCTATAATAAATAATAGGATTTACTTTTCATTCTTTATCTCTATTTTATTTCATTTCATTTCGCCACATATGAACAAATGGTGAGAAAGGGGAATTTTTTATGTGGTCCAAAACAATTAATCTGAATCTCCATATAAAAAATCATTTTCTTATATTTTTTATATTAGTATTTTTTTTTAAAATACAGTTAAGTGTTTGTTATTAAACACTTTAAAGTTGTGCCCAATTTTTGGTATAAGTATCAATGAATTCATTTTAAACACGTGTGAATTAAATAAATGTTAATCGAACACGTGTCGTGTCTATAGACAAAAGATAAAAAGTCTTAATTTGTTTGTTGTATTAAGAAAATAAAACTAGGTGAATAATATTTTAGCAATTTAAAGCAGTTAATAAAATATATCATGACCAGTTTCCTTTTAAAAGGAACTATTTAAAAACGTCCAATTATAATAAAACTCATCATGCAATAAGATCTTTATTTATTTGACCTTTCGTACTGCATAAAACAGACAACACAGATGGTCTTGTTCTCTCAACACCAATGCATGCTTTGAGAAGATTCAGTCCTTTGCCACATAAATAACACCATTGCTTCAAGAATGCCATGAATGAAAATGCTATTATTGATGTCATAAAGATAAGGAAGAAAAAAAAACAGGAAAGTACCGTTTTTTTCTTTGAATCTACTTTAATTCCAATTTTAGAATCTTTGTTAAGTTTGTCAAAAGATAATTTTCCTTATAAAAAAAGTATGTAAGAATAAAAATAGTGTTAAAAGGTTTGTAAATTGGAATGCACGTGAGATTTGAAGTCATTCGTGTAGCACATGGGAGTGTGGAAAAGGAGTAGGTACTCCTAGGAGGTGGGATAATATGTCAGAGACTCACTTTACCTCTTTCTACTCTTCAAACTTTAATGACATTCCTGTCTTTGTCATGTCAACACTCATCACTGATGCGTGCTTGAGATTTATTTACTCATCATTATGATTAATTTGGGAAAAAGGGCGCAATCAAATTGGAAAGCTCAGAAAAAGTTCTGCGTTTCAGATGAATCTCAAATAAATCTACAACGACCAATCAAATCAAAACCAAAAGGTGAGACTTCGAATTCAAAATCAAATTCCCAAATTGTTATGAACAAAAACCTTGTTTGACAACTATTTTTCTTACCCAAACAACCAATCTCACAAGGGAAACATATAAAGCGTATGGTGTCAGTGTAGTGTCAGTATGGTGTTTGATGAAAAGCCTGTGTGGTACTTGTTGAATTGGCATTGATATAGGTGTTTTTAGGGTTTGAGTGTGTGTGACTGTGGGATTGTACATGATGACAGCTGTAGTGTGAGTGCATACACTGATGGAGTTCGGGAGCTGGCATGTGAGATTTTGGAGCTAATGGCAGAGGGTCTGGGGGTTCCGGATACATGGTTTTTGAGCAGGTTGATCAGGGATGTTGATAGTGACTCAGTGCTGAGGTTCAATCACTACCCACCTATACTTAACAGAGACTGCAAGGATAAGGACAAGTCTCCCTCCCACACCCACACCAAGGTTGGCTTTGGGGAGCATTCTGACCCTCAGATTCTCACCATCCTCAGATCCAACGACGTGGGTGGCCTCCAAATCTCTCTTCAAGATGGGGTGTGGAACCCAGTTGCTCCTGACCCCTCAGCTTTCTGTGTTAATGTGGGTGATCTCTTGCAGGTATATGTCTTCACATCTTTTTTTCTTTTCAGCCCCACAACCTGGTTTCATTTTCCTCAGCACAACACAATACTCAGCCTACCAATCCTGGGGGGCCTTTGCTTTTTCTTCGGCTGCCTTCGCTCTAACACCTCGCACATGGGACTGCCAAACAAATTAATACACATCTCCATCTATATTAACCCTTCCATCTTCATATATAAACATTTACTGTGAGAAACAAAAACGTATATACACACGCGCACACAACAACAACAACATGTAATGGTAATGTAATGTAACATAGTACATGCTAATGGATTTGGAAATTTGGATATCCCACTTTCCCTTGACCCGATTGTGATCAAACAGAAAAGGGTATACTTAGACACATCAGATGTCATGTCACACACGACAACCAACATGTTAGTTATGTACAACATCTTAAGAACTGGAAGGAATGAATACTAACGATGGAGATGTAGGTTAAGGTTTGCTGACGAATTAGCTTTCGGTTTTGTGTGCAAGAGGTGGTACAAAAACGGGAAGTGAATGATTTTATGTGTATTGATGTGTTGTGCTGTGTTGGATGTGTTAAGGTTATGACAAATGGAAGATTTGTGAGCGTGAGACACAGGGCTGTCACAAACTCACACAAGTCTAGAATGTCGGTGGCGTATTTTGGGGGTCCACCACTTGATGCATGCATTGTTGCTCCCTCAGTTATGGTTACGCCTCAGAGGCCCTCCCTCTTCAAACCCTTCACTTGGGCTGAATACAAGAAAGTCACCTACTCAATGAGGCTGGGAGAACGCCGCATTGACCTTTTCAGGAACTGCACGCAACTGGAGTAATACCTTTCGTTCTTCCACACTCAAAACTACACTTCGTAAGAGCAATACCACTTTGTAAAGGTTTTTCCTCCCTTTACGTTTTGGTTCGGTGTCCATTCTTGTTGTAATGGTGTTTCTTATGTGCTTTGCCAAAATGTGCCACCAAATTTTGCATTGCGTCAAACTCTGCAAATTAACTTTATATGGAAAAGTAATTAAAGAGAAAAAATTTATGTTGATGGAGTACTAACATTGGGTGCCATTAACTACTGTTGTTGCTTCTTAACTCAAACAAATCTGTGTTTGAAATTCTGTTGTGTTCAGGTGGTTTCGTTGTTGTGATTATCAGGGACTTCCGTTTATTGAATGGGTATTATAACTTTCATTAGATTTCGTTTGTATATGCTATTTTTCTTTTCTTTTTATCATACTGTTTTATTACATTTACGTACCAACCTTTTTCGTCTTCTTCACATTCATAACAAAAAATATTTAGTTATGCAGTACTGATTAATTTTTGTACGATAAATTATTAACTTTGTTTTTATTAAATAAAGAATCTAATTATGCGTACAAAATAATACTTTACCAGCCTCGTAAATAACTATATTAATATAATAATATAAAATAATAATTGATTATGATTAATTGTTAATTTGATTATATAATTAAATTGGTTGGTTATATTAGTTTAAATATTATATTAAATTATTTTTAGAAATTGTGACTTGTCTTTAATCTAAATTATATACTTTATGAAAGTCATAGAAAATCTTTTTGGTAAGTCACATTTTTCATATGATAAATGACATTATACAATGAACTATAATATAATTTTGTATATATATTTTCTGAAAAAATGTTTTATATAATTTTTATATAATATATTTTAAACATAATTTTTAAAAATAGTATAAGAATGAAACTTGTATTTAACTCTTTATATTATTACTTTACTTTTATATGTACTATTTTCTTCGGTGATACTAAAAAAAACGAAAATTATTACATTAAAATATTAGTTTTGAAGTCAAACTGTTATTATGCAATTTTTACCTCGTTTCTTTAAGATTAGATACCTTTATATTTTAAAACATGCATTAGATAGGATATTTATCATTTAAAAAAAAAAAGTCAACTCACCAAATTTGTCAAAAGGAAATTGTCATTTTTTTGGTCAAAGCCTTCTATTTCTTGTGGATCATTTTTATAATGAGTAAACTATAAACATAAAAACACACCAAACTTCAAAGTACTGTGTGTTTTAGCTCAGACATACATCCCATGCTCCTTACAAATTCAGAAAAACTTATTTTCACTAAGAATGAACCAATTCCCATGCTCCAAGCCTCAAGAGTTTATTTCAAGTCATACAACGTTTTCCTTATTGTGAACATTTTGTTTTCTATTATCTTTTTACCTCAAATTCAAATTCACAAGGCTGTTAATCCAGATGTCATTGAAAAAAAAATGAATTCACAGGTTTTATCAATTTGGCTTTTATTATCGCTACTAAAATATTATGAAATAACAATAAATTTTATAGACAAAAAAAAATAATTATTATAATAATTAATTTAAATATTAATTTATAAACAAAAAATTATTGGTATTTAAAATTATTGATATTAGAAGTTTTTATCTAAAAAAATCTAATTAAAATATTTTTTTTTAAATTAGAATGTAATAATATTTTCTTTTAAATCGAAAACCAAATTAACACGTTTTTACCAAAAAGAATATCATCCGAATAATTAAAGTCTAAACGAGCCGACCAATTTGAACTTGGACAAACAAACTTCCAACGGTTTTCTTTGCCCAAAAAATAGTCCCATGAAGTGGAGCACAACAATGAATCTTTTGAAGGCGGAAAATGGGTATTTAAGGAAATGGTGTAGGAGGAAATTTTGGGTACAGTCATTGAAGCGTTTTGGCATCAGAGGCAAATATTTTAGTCCGAACGTGTTTAGGTTGGGCCTTAAACCACTTCAAAATCTTTTGCACCAGAACAATTACTAATTACACTCTATAATAATTTGAAAAAATTAAAGCGTTCCTTATCAAATTCTTTATCACTGTAGCACACCGCTACTGTTGCTGGAGAGGAAGAAGAAGAGATGAAGAAAACTGCAAGAAAGAAAAAGATAGAAAATGACAAAAAGCCATTCCTTTCGAAAAGCTTTTTTCGAAACATATTTTACATATTCTAGAAAATCATTTTCAGAACAAACTTTAAATAAAAATAAAAAAAATTCATTTCAAAAGATATTATATGTACTAGCATAACACATGCGCTATCGCGCCTGTGTGTATGTATTTTTTAAATATGCGTGATATTATATTAGTAGGTGATAATATTACAATGTTATTAAGTTAATATATAAATTAAAATTATATTTATTAAAAATAAAGTAAAATATATTAGAACAGATAAAAGAATAACCATTGATAAATAAAAAAGAAGAAAAGAAGTAAAGATATCCGATTTTATAAAAAGTTTGTAAAAGTAACGGTCAATTTTTAAAAATTTAATAAATTATTATATTTAAAGGGTAAAATAGGTATTTTGAAAAGTGGACACAAAAAGGAGAATCCCTTTATACATTAAGGGTAAAATCGATATTTTGAAAAGTGGACACAAAAAGGAGAATCCCTTTATACATTACTAGCGTAAACACAGGCGTTATCGCGCCTCTACGCATTTTTTGAATTATATTAATAATTAATGATATTGTAATGTTATTAAGTTGATAAACAAAATAAGAGTATATTTATAAAAAATAAAGTAAAATGTATGGAGAAAATATATAAAAAAAATAACTGTTGATGAATAGTATGAGAAAAAAAAAGAAGGAGATAAGTAAATAGTTTTATAAAAACTTGTAAAAATAACCGTTAATTTTTAAAGACTTAATAAAAAATTAAATTATAAAGGATAAAGTTAGAATTATGAAATGTGGACACAAAAGAAGGAATCCCCTTTATATATAGTTATAGATAAAGGATAAAGTTGTAATTATGAAATATGGACACAAAAGAGAAAATCTCCTTTATATATAGTTATAGATTATAGATTCTGGAACTCATTCCAAAAAATATTAAAACGAAGACGTGTTCCAAAAAACTTATTCGAGAAATGTTTTTAAAAACATATATTCCGCAAGTCACTTTCAGGAAAGGTCAAATTGTCATTTACAATTGAAGGGGCTGCATGAAGTAATTCTGGGGTAGTAGGAAGTAAACGCCTTAGGAAATATTAAGGAGGGAAGAGGGCCCATTTTATACACAGTTTTCTTTGCTGCTCTTAGTTTCGTCCTCACCTAATACGCATTTTTAGGGTATTATGGTTTCATCTATACATACATATACACACACATATATATATATATATATATATATAAAAGTAAAAACCTAACTAACCATAAACCTACTTTATAATAGTTAAATTACAAAATCAAATTGATAGGTTTGTTAATTCATTAGATATTAAACTTATTTTCTTTAAAACTATTAACTTTAATTTCTCTCCATATATTTTCACATATTTAACCAGCATGAGCAAAAGCATGTATCGATTTTTCATCTGAGCAGGTTTGAGAATCGAGTAGGCTTGATAAAGTATCCAATAATAAAATATTTAATCAAAAGTGAACATATTAATCAAAATTACAGGCATATTCAAAACATGTCTAAAAAACAATCAGAAAATGAACAGTACCAGATTGGTGGGGCTGCTTTTTCTAGATGTTCTTCACAGTAATCTGATTCAAGTCTTAACAAATTATTCCACTAAGTGAAATCTAGAACTAAGAATGATACGCGTAATTAAGTTTCCAATGATTAACAATGACTTACATTTTGAGCTTTGGCTTCCTTCCAGAACGTTGATGCTTAATTTGGCATAATTTATTATAACAGTGTGCAATAAAAAAAAAGGTTTCAAACATAGCCGAAATCCCGTCCCAGATTTTGGACTTTGGTGAAAAAAAATGATGGTGATGGGTAGTGGTGGGAAGAGAAAACGAAGAAGAAAAGATGGTGGTAGTATATATATTTTATGTTGAATAGGGAACATTAATGTCACAAGTTGAGTAGCAAAACTTGTTGCGATAATTGAGCTAAAGTTGGGGATGAACTAAAGCATCACTGAGAGGGTCAAAGGAGAAGTTTAGAAGATCTTTTGATAACTGAGACATTGAAAATTGGGAACTTAATTCAACTCACACTGCTCTGAGATGGGTCAAAGTGTTGGAACTTGTGAATCAAAATAACATAAACAACAACACTGTGTGCTTTATTTTATTCAATCTTTTTAATCTAAACTTTCATTAGTGCCCCTATTAAGTAGGGTAACACTAGTTTTACTTAGAAAAAATAGCTATTAAGTACAAAATCTTCAAGTCGTGTCATGAACTGCTTTTTACAACATTGACTTATAAGCTTAAGTAGGGCAAGAGTGAGTTAAATTCAAACTCTATCTTCAAGTGAAAAAATAAAATAAAAAAAATCCATGATTGAACTGAAGCCTTTTTCAAAATGTAGGATTTAATTTCTTCTACCTTGTGAGTATTGATTGCTTAACAATGATTTTTAACCAACTAACTAATGGAAATGACTATAATATGAAAATAAAACAATGGATGAATAAATAATCTTTAGACATAAACAGTGTAAGATTATTAGGCATATTTATATAAGTCTCTAAGTTGAGGTTTAAAAAGAAAATAAAAAATTATTTTTTATTTTTATGAATGGTATTTGAATTTTTTTTTTACAGTTTTATCCTCGAAAATATATTAAAAATAGAAAAGCTATGTGTAAATTGTTTTTAATTATTGTCTAAAGACAAGTTCAAGATTATTAATGTAACTCGGCTAATGTAAGTATGTTTAGTTTCAGTTCTTGAAAAGTAAAAGAAATAGAAGTATTTTTAACTTTTAAATAAGAAAATAAAATCACTGAGATTATTTATGAGTTCTAATAGTAAAGGTAAATGACTATAAATGCTATATTAAATAACCTGTAACTGTGATGCAAATTTGGGTAATGAAATCTATATATACACTGATCTCTATTATTAAAAATAATAATAATAGTAATTCAATCGATACCAAACTAAAAAGTAAAGTCTCGCAATATATGGATTAGTTCACATAAAACTGTTATATAGTAAAAAGAAAGCAAATAAAATATATGAAATAGTCAAAGGTAATTTTTAAAGAAAAAAAAAACGTATAATTTATTACAAATATATCCTTAAATTATGTTAACTAAACAAAAAAATCGAATATAGATTCTTTATTGATTTTTGGATGCCGTGACATGTTGAACATTAAAAATATATTATATTAATATTTTAAATATTATTTTAATATATTTTAAAATATTAAAATTTATATTTTAAAATATTAAAATTAATAGTAATCGGTGTATTATGAAAACACAGTAAAAGAACAGAAAAAAAATTAATAAAAAATCTAAATTCTTAAAAATCACACCTTAAAACCTACACCACACTGCTTGGATTAAACATAAATACCCTTCTAATTGGTTCATGTTTTGCCGCAAATCATTGTTAGAAAAGAAATCGGTCGATAATAATAATAATTATGATTCTTATGTAATGTAATTGTGTGCTTACTATGTTGACTTGTCTGAAGGATCTTAAGTTGGTCATTTAAAACTGTCTTTTATTGACTTTATCTTTGTTCTGTCATTTTCAGATGGGAAGAAAATGACGGTGAATTCTTGAACATTGAGGCGTTAGATTTCTAAAACGGTACATACAAAATCAACCATATAATCATAACTCGCTCTCAGATATTTCTCAGAACCAAAGAAGGAACCAGATTCACAAACCTCCACCAACGTGGAAACATTGACAATTAATAAAAAATATAAAATATAAGAAATAAAAAGTGAAAACTGTTGAAGTCCCAAATTAGACAATTTCATAATGTGGGGATACTAATTTCATTTTACAAATCTTTATCGTGGGGTTAAGTTAGATTTAAAGACTAATTCTAACATAAAATGAGAGTCATTATTTAAAAAATTTTCCTAACAAAAATTTTTGGACATTTTATGAAATTGAGTTAGACTTTAAACTCACTTATAAAAATCCAACTTTAAATTATACATGAAACATACATTCATAATGTAGATTTCTTCACATGGGAATAAAAAATCCAAATAATGTATAATGTTACAAGATATGATGTCATAAATTAAATTAGACATTTTTAGTTGAAATTATTTAATTCCTTGATGTTTTCATAATGATGTTCTGAAACTAGATTATTCAGCTCCCATTTACATAATAGATAAGACTAAATTTAAAAAACATTATCGTATATATATTTCCTTAACTTCAACTTTTTAATTATGAAAATAATTTGAATAGAATTGCAAAATTTACAGTATAGGAACTAAAATCGTGGGGGAAAATATAAGAGAACCAAAATTGTAAAAAACAGAGGCTTCATATTTTTTTGGTAAATATGTTTTGCTGTGTTATTTTAGGTTCTTCGAAAATTTAACCATGTTTTTTAAGTTTTTGATAATAATAATAATAATAATAATAATAATAATGCATAAAACCTTAAATAACTATTTTTAATTATTGTTAATTATATTTGTAATAAAACATCAATTTTAAGTATGGAATTTTTGTATTAAAGTGTCGTCTATCAGATTTTGTATATATTATTACTTATAAGGACCCAAAAGAATATTTTAAATTTCAGAAAGATAATATATATATATATATATATATATATATATATATATATATATATGACGTATTTATTATATTTGAATCTTGACATGAATACATCACACCTATCACCTACATTACCTTTAGTCCCTATAAAATTAATAATCATTTTGATTATTATGAAAAAAAAAATGGCTTTGATCCTTGAAAATTTTTAAATCTTATTTTTGGTTAGTATCATTTGCTAACATCTTCTACCGTTAACAAAATGTTTGAAAATTTATTTTTAATTGTCAGAAATCCTCCTTTCTCACTTTTCTTCATTTCCTTATACCTTTTTACAATAAAAAAAATATAAATTCTCTGTGGGACTATTTTATATGGTTATGTTTTGTTTTAGGTGTTACACTTATCACAATCGTTAATGTTTCATAAATAATTTGAACATTTGATATCTCCAAAAATATATAGACTTCTGAGACAGAAGTGATTTATCTAACTCAAAATAAATTAAAAAAAAAAGTGTCAGTGTCATATTTTAGAAGGATTAAAATGAGGAAAAATAATTATATAGTAACCAAAACCAACATTTACTCATTCTATGAAGATTAAAATCTTTAATTTTAAACTTTTAAAGAAAGAAAATACAAAATGATATATAGGAACTGAAATAAAAGAAAAAAACACAATAATTTTATAGAGCCTACAGAAATATTAGAGTTGAAATTTGAAACAAAAAATAAAATTACTCTTTATAATTTTATTATATTCTTATAAACAAAAAACAAATATAGAATAACATACATCACATTGCTTATGAGATTTTTTTTAGTCATAATAACTAAAATGAGTATCAAGGAGTTTACAATAATAGTAGTTGGTAATGTATAGGTATCTATAACAATAACACATAATTTTAGTGTAGAATTTATTTTGTCTCCATAACTTTCTCCAGAAAAAAATATATTTTATTTTTATAATTGCATATTTCAGTCGACTTATATCTTTAATTATGCAAACGCTGCACTATTATTTAAATTTTATTTTTTAAAAAAAATTAGAGACAGAAAAGTTTCATTTCTGATAAAAACGATAAAAATATTACCGTGTGAGCTAAGTCATAAGCTGCAATTGGGAGTTGAATGTGTCTTCCACTCTTATGGCCCACTGTTATTTCACTCCACATAGGCCTGGGCTGGGACCATCATGCTGGCCCATTATCTTTTAAAAAGTTAATTATCAATTTGCTATGGTTTTACTTCTTTATTCAACTTTAGATTTAAAAAAAAAAAATAGTTACATATTTTTTAATTGACAATCTCGGTATTTATATATTTTCATAATTTAAATAATTACTACATACTAGAGGTGGTGTCGAATTATATCTCTTAATGATTCGGTATTTAGTGCCTGATATTAAATTAAGCATAGAAAAGACTAAACGAAAAGAGAAGTATTAAACTCTTTAAATGTGTTTAACAATGTTATTTATTTTTTAGAATGAAAAATGGGTGAATGAAAATATACCTAACTAAAAAACATAAAAATGGAATTGAATAAGAAGGAGTATTTTGTATTACGAGGCAAAAGTGGAATTTAGGGTTGGTTTGGTGGATAATTCAAAGCACGTGAGAATTAAGAATGAAACTGTGGTTGGTTAGTGTGTTTTATGACGTAAGCAATGATTCAATTTCACATCTTCATATATAAATTAACAAATTTATCCGCGTTTTAGGTGTAAAACAGAAGTCTCCACTCAACTATGTTTTCTTTCTAGTCAAACATCACTCATCTTAATCTTATCTCTAATTACTACATTCCTAACAATAACTCTTTTTAAGAACAACAATTTTTTTAGCATTGTGACCATGTTTCTGGTGTTTTCTTTGTCATAATAACTAGTGAAGATTTACATGACAATACATTAAAATGATAATGATGTGGATAATTTTTAGATTTAGGTAAGTACTAACTGTTTTATTGATTTGATATTTATAATTTGAATTTTATGAAAAAAATTATTTTGCAACCAATAAGAAAATGTGATCTTGATTTCCTTCATCCCGTTTCTTACTTGTCCATCAGGTGAAAATGTGATCTTGATTTTCAATATTAGGTGAAACTAAAATTTTAATTCAAAATACCAAACTTTATAAATTACCAAAAATACAGTTAAGTTTAGTTTTAGTTTAGGGTTAACATAAAAACATATCTACACTTATTTTGTAAAAGAGTATAGAAATGGTCTTATATCTTACTTAACTTACATAAGCACATAGTAAGATTTTTAACGTTTGAAAGATTGTGCACTATATCTTATATACACTATCTACACTTACATAAGCACAAATTTATCATTTATGAACTTGATTAAGTTTGCTAATAAGTAAATATGATAAATGAGTTAGTTTGATCTATTTTAGTATGGTTTATTATTGGTCATGTTCTCATCATAATAAAATTTGTAATTTTTCACCAAAAGACGAACTAGTAAGCTAATCGACTAGCCTACAACTTTTTTTTCATTATATTTTATTTTTTTATATAAATAAATATTGAAAATATATTTAATTATATAAATATTTTTTAAATATTTGACTAATTAATTAAAATGTTTAATTAAATAAATTAATATTATTATTACATTTGCATGTTAAATTACTATTAATATTGAAAATATATTTAATTATATAAATATTTATCCTTCAATTAAATATGTAAAGCGCACAGACCTATTTATCAAAGTTTGTGTTTGGTCGATATTGCAATAAAATTTCTATTTCTGACAATAAAAGATTGGTTTGAGAGTTGGCAACTCAACTTTTATCAATGATATAAGAAAAGTGTGGATTACAACATTGTCTTGTTATGAAGTTTATTGTGCCAATGGTTGTTGAGAAAGTGTGACGATGAAAACACATACAACATTAGAGGAAAAAACAATAAATATTGCTCTCTTTTCCCTACACATTATTTATTATGTTACTGAGCTTATTAAATAATTTAAATCATTTCAAACCTTGATTATTAAATTATATATTTTAACCACTTTAAACTTTGAGAATCTCTAACAAACAGTTCTAAATGGTAGGTATTATGTATTTAATCTTGTAGTTTAAGGAGGATATGTGTTTTTTCTATAATTGGTTCAAATAGTTTCGTTAATTACTATAAATGGTAGTTTCTTCTTTTTATTTATATTAATAGGACCATTAATTATCTCATAAAATGGTAATTTCGTATAAAAATGAACATCCCTTAATCTGGAAGCGAACTAATTAAAATGATTAGTTATGATCCTAATTAGGATTAAGGAAACTCGGGAACCACTAGAATTGGACAACGAAGTGTTGACGTAATTGAATAGTGAATAGCGAGTAGTTTCATCACGTAATAAGACTATAAAAGTTGTTTTCGGCCTTATCTAATGCCCAACTAATCACGCATAAAAACATGGTTTTATTTCCTTTTCTGTATTAATTAATCTACTTTACGTTAAATATCAACAAAATATTTCTTTTTACTTCATTATGCTACCCTTTTGGCTAAGCACAGGATAATACACCGCAATTTTTTCTCTCTCAATTTTATTTCCTTTCTTTTCGTACCCTTCGTTTACTCATCCACTAATCAATTTTTCCAGAACTAGCAATTGCTTGGTCACAATGTTCTCTGTAAAAAAGCATTAGCTGCAATGAACATGGATTACAAATGAAAAGAGATCATTTCATGTAAAATTTGTATTTGTATTTTTCTTCAAACATTCATAGATGTTGATAGAAAGATATCTCTTGCAGGTAGATTTGAAAACTCGATTATAAAGAACACTATAATTGAGAAATAACAATTAAGAGAAAAATAAATACTATTGGACGAAACATAGAGAGATTGGACAAAAGAATTGCACTCTAATCTATAGTAGTGCATTTCGACCACCTAACCCTGAGATTTTGGATTCATTACATGATAAGTATTTGTTTATGTGAGAAGTTTCACATCAATTATTAATATGATATCAGAGACATGAGCTAACGTTTGTCATAACGAACTTTGTTGTTGTTAAGTCTATTGTTTTAGCATCTATTAAACTATTCATTAATATCTAATCTTACGTTCGAGATATATATGTCTTAATGTAAAACTGAGTAAAACTTAAAGTTCACTTCTTAAAAATTTGGTCTATCTTATCATCTTTTATTGGATCATCTCAATATTTAGTCTCACACTTAAATTTACCTTAATAAATTGAATTAGATTTAAAATATATTTTTGATAACCTTGTAGATTTTTGTATGATTGAGTATGATGATAACAAAATACTAATTGAAAAATATATTTTTCCTTTTAGAGGAAAGGCCAAGAAAAGCATCACTTTCTCTGTTACGGGAAGGAACGAACTTCCCTACATTTTGAGAAAATGACCAATGAAAGTTGACAAGAGACAAGAAGAGTTGGTCACCATTAACTGTTGTTGGGCCATACTTGTGGCTCTGAAGGTTGGAGAGGACCTCAAATGTCCTTAACTAAAACTATGCATTCTTGATCACTATTTTATTTATAATAATTAAATAAGGTTTTTTAATTTGATGACATGATTTTCATATTTTTAATTCACACTATTGGTTTGTTGATATGATAACATATTAGCACACCTGAAAATATGTGAATATGGTGATGTTGACAGTGATAATTTAAGAAATAAAGTTAATGTCACCTATGTGATAAATGTTACAAAAAATTTCAACACATTTATTTATTTATTTACTTATGATTGTTTCATCACAAAACTTCACGCAAGTGATAAGCATCTATATGAAAATGATGTAACAAGGGTGCACTACTTCACAGGTACATAAGAGTAAGTGATGAACTGCTTCCAATCAAAGTCATGCATGTCACTCAACAAAAATTCCTTTCATCATTTTAAATAAAAAATTCATGTTTAAAATTTTCAAATGAAAAGAGTTCAGATTATAAATGAGGAACCAAGTTCTTAACAAAACAAATATTAAAATGGGTGAAAACTTGACATCAATATTCCGGCGGTAGAAAATAAAGCAAAACCCTCTGTAATGATAAAATCCTTCTGTAACCATTTGCTGTGAAGCTTTGAGAAATTTGTATGCCTAGTTGCATCGTGTGGATCATTTTTTTTTTAATAGCTGTCTCACAGATATCTCAAAATTAATAAGTTTTCAATGTGCCGCCATTATGGTTGTTCTGTTTTCAAACAAAAAATACTGATCATTATCACAAAGTTCATGGATAAAATCTTTTTTTTTTTAAGTTATAAAATATTTAAACTATCTTTATTATTATTAATTTGTTATAATTATAATTTTATTAAATTCTTTATTATGTTATATAATATAATAACCAATTATATTATATAAAATATATAAGTTACTTATATATGTATTGGAATTATACTATATTATATATATTGTTTTTAATAAATAGTGGACTGAGAATTTTTTTTTTCAAGGCAAAGATATATGAGTGGATGGGGTACTCTCACCCGAGTGTATTTAATTACCATTGACTAACCCATCCATAATTTGCGGTGAATTAAGGCCACCATAATTGAATTATATAAATATACGTTTTAAAGTTTTAAAGATAATTTAGTAATATGTATTATTATACATATTTAGTTTGTGTCTGTAAATTATATATTATTAATCAATATTATGTGTGTACATAATTTTGTATAAATATGGTTGAAAAGTGGAAGGGACCAGGACCAGGAACAGGGGGGCCTTTTCCCTTTGCCATCGGTTGAAAGGAAACAGACTAGAAGAGAATAAGATAGAGCTTTTATATAAAAATAAAATAATATATATACACATAATTAGTAACATAGAATACCTGCTACTAGTTTTATATTTACTTATTTATTATATATTATATTAGAAGAAAATTTTCAATTAAAAATTAATTTTATAAATAAAAAATAATTAGTTATCAATTCATAAAATTAAATATTTTAAAAGTTTTATTTTACAAATTGTTTTTATGATGTTAAATTAGATATAACCTACCTTGTTTACAATAGTCATGAATTTTATTTTTATTTATAGAATTTTTACTGTACTCTGACAAAGTATTCAAAAATTTAAGAGTATATGTGCAGTTTTTATTGACTAAATGTTCCTTTTGGTCCTCTATACAAAATTAGAGTGCCATTTGGTTCGCACCTATTTATTCTATTTCATTAAATGTTAAGATCTAATTACATGTGATTGTTTATGTTAAGAATTTGGTAACTTTGAATTTTAAATTTTGAGAGTACAATTTTCTTAATATTGAAAAAGTGTCCTCAGACACTTGTAATAGTCTTTATCTTATGGAATATGATTTCTTGTATAGAAAAGTGATTGTGATGATTTATGTAAGCCCCTTTTCAGTAATATAAAGTTTGGGCCTGGCCTTTTCGGAGGCCCAAGGCCCTGCCCTACAGAAGGACCCTATACCCTACACTGTCCCCTCATTTTGGCTCTTGTCACTTTTCAGAAGG